>Ga0116231_10009335_pt1 | contig 16622 bp, 19 predicted proteins | sample S1TSphgellanicum_2_FD_89695 | JGI IMG/M metagenome (GOLD analysis project Ga0116231, IMG submission 89695) | Host-associated microbial communities from peat moss isolated from Minnesota, USA - S1T2_Fd - Sphagnum magellanicum MG | ecosystem: Host-associated > Plants > Peat moss > Unclassified...
TTCAATGAATGACACATTTGCCCACTTGGCCCAATAAGAACAATTTTTTGATTTTGGACCATTTTGAGGTTTATCCTCCAAACCTTTCATTTCCATGAAGAAAACAACAAAGTAGGACCAATAAGGAGTCGTTTTGATGGTTATCTAGCAATGAAGTCTTGACTTAGGAGGTTGTATGTGCTCCTAAACTTGAGATTGCTGGGTGGGGGGTTGCAGTGAAGTTGACCCAATTGTGGCATCATTTTCTAGAGGAGTTGTGGGAGTCATCGCGTCACTCATGGTTGTAGAGTTGAACAATGTGAAACAACAAGAGCACAAGCGTTACACATACTGTCATGGCACAAATACTTCTTCTTCATTCCTTTTGGCTCTTCCATGTGTTGTGTTTCTGGTGGGTTAGTGCTTCATATGATTCTTTAAAACTAAATTGGTTTTGTTTGACTAGGAAAGGGCTGCTTGATACTCAAATGACATAAAGAATATAGATACATATTCTATTTGATAATCAAAAGATTCATTCTGTTTGTTGGAGACTTAACACCAATTCATGATTCTATTTGGCAATTGGAAACCATGTAGGGCACTTGGCATGTGCTCGATGTGCTAGATCTGGGTCACTTGAGGATCTTGTCCTTTTGAACGTGGGTGTGGTTGAGCATCTTGGTTGGGTGCATGTGCTCCTAAACTTGAGATTGCTGGGTTGGGGGTTGCAGTGAAGTTGACCCAATTATGGCATCAATTTTTGGAGGAGCTATGGGAGTCATCACATCATTCATGGTTGTAGAGTTGAACAATGTGAATCAACAAGAGCACAAGCGTTGCAAATACTATCATGGAAGAGGTACCTTTTCCTCACTCCTTTTGGCTCTTCCATGTGTGGTGTTTATGGTGTGTTAGTGCCTCATATGATACAGAAAATACAGATACATTGCTCGTGGATATGTTGACCCTGAGGTTAGACTTGTGCCTATCGTAATGGTAGTTAAATATGAAGTTATGTTATTGTGTTTTTAGAGTCTGACTCCATTTTGCTTCCGACTAAAAGAATCATAGACGAGGCCCTGGAGCATCGCGCAAATATGCAAATGATGAAGAAAGGCGAGCAGCTGCTCGAGAACATCAAAGACTTTATCGTGCTACAATAGCTCTCGAAAGGGTTGCATCTAATGGGGCCCAACATGAGGAAGCACAGTGTATGGCTAATATTGCTCATCGATTATTGGAAAACATGAAACAGCACACGAGAGCGCATGCTCTTGAAACAGAGCAGGGTCATCAAACCTAACTAATGATAGATGTTGCGCGATGCGCTGAACAACGTCGCATCGCGTGCGCAAAGGATCAACTTCAAGCTGGACACCACATAGCCCTACGAGATTTGCGATACCCCTTGGCCGACCTGCAAGTAGACCGACAAATGTTCGGACGCTTGAATGAACAATGCAACCATTGTGACTTTCACTTCTAGATCGAAGAGCGCACGGGGGGCTCTCTTCGAAGACCACACTATAGTAAATGCTATGCTTCAGGGAAAATTATTTTGCCTCCTATTCATACCCCGCCAGAGTACATGGCCACGTTACAAGATCGACAAAATGCCGAATTACGTAAACATCTTCGTTTATACAATGCTGCATTTGCATTTACATCCACAAGGGTCCAGAGTGTGGGGTTCAAACTTGGACCAAGAATGCATACCTACAAAGTGCAAGGAGGATTCTACCATTTGATTGGTGGTATGGAACCTACAGAAAGGCAATTGCCACGCTTTCTTCAAGCCTATGTGCATGATGCGATAAATGAAGGTCTGAATCGACAGATGCAGAACCCCAATCTAAGCTCGGCGCGATGACGCTTCGCACGATCCTCGGGCGCATAAATCCTTATGTAAACGTCTTCGTTCGTGCAGCCGATCGTCTCGCCGCAAACCCTACAGAGGAGGTCCACATTTGCATTACAACTGGCCGTACCCTGGGAAATGGAGATGTCCACCGTTACAACGCCCCTATAGCAAACGAGGTTGCAATGATAATTCCTGGCGAACCGGAAAAGGTTGGAAATCGCGATGTCATTGTACAACGACGATATGGAGGTGGTTTACAGCGGATGAACGAGCTAGCACCTTCTTACGATCCTTTACAATACCCGCTGCTTTTCCTCGCTAGGGAGGATGGGTGGTCTAAAAATCTGCAGCTACAGAACAATCAGGACGGAGCACGCACGAAAGTTTCAATGGCGGCTTATTACGCACAAAAGTGCACTTAAGTGGCGAACTTTCCACTCTACATCTCAACGGTCGCCTTTTTCAACAGTATATCGTCAATGTTGTTGCTAAGACAGAGCAGAACACTCTTAACTTTTTTGTGCTAAACCAAGTTCAACTTCATGCGGAACTCTACCAAGGGCTGGCAGATATGGTCGAACATGATTTCCGATTACATCCTGTGCAAATGGGTCAGCGAATTGTTCTCCCAGCTTCATTTCGCGGTTCTCCACATTTCATGATGCAAGCGTATCAAGATGCGATGGCTATTGTGCGAAGCAAAGGAATTCCAGATGTTTTCTTCACATTCACTTGCAACCCAAATTGGCAAGAAATAATCGCGGAACTCAAGCCCAACCAAACAGCTTCTGACCGTCCAGATTTGGTTGCTCGCGTATTTCAGATGAAGGTGAAAGCCCTTCTTAAAGGAGTGGCAAAAATTGGATGGTTCGCCAAAGTTATTGGGAACATCTGGACAAGGGAATACCAGAAACGAGGCCTACCTCACATCCATCTGCTCCTTATATTTCCTCTAGAGCAGAAAGTTTCCACAACCGAAGACATAGATCGCTTAGTGTCGACAGAGCTTCCTCTTCCAGAGAACACACCTCTTTTTTAAACGGTCACAAAATGTTTGTTGCACGGACCATGTGGATAAGAATACCCCAACGCACCTTGCATGGTCAACAATTTATGCAAGAAACGATATCCGCGAGCTTTTTCTGAGGAGACAACATAAGGCGAAGACGGTTACCTTGTCTACCGTCGACGAAACGATGGTCGAATGTTTCAAAAGACTCCAGATGGCTTTGCGTATGACAACCGATGGGTGGTGCCCCACAACCCCTACCTTACCAAGATGTTTAATGCACATATTAACGTCGAGGTGTCCGCTGGTATTCGGAATGTCAAATACCTTTTTAAATATGTTTACAAAGGTCTTGATCGTGTTGCAACGGTGATTGCCGGTCCAATAAACGAAATCCAGCAATACATTGACACCAGATATTTGAGCGTTGGTGAAGGGGTTGATTCCTTACTTTCATTCAAAAAACATATGGAATGGCCGCCAGTCACTCGATTAGTTGTTCATTTGCCAGGACAGCACAACGTCATTTTTAATGAAAATGAAGATTTGGCCGTTATGGCGGAACGTGCTACCCACCAAAAAACCACCTTAACCGCCTACTTTGCGTACAACACTCAAAATGCGAATGGGCGGAACGTGGTGTATGCGAACTTCCCTACTGATCATGTTTGGAAAATTCGAGAAAAAGTTTGGTCAGCTCGACAGTGAGGAGAAAAAGCTGTTAGGCGAATGTATTTTGTACATCCTGTTGTTGGTGAACGCTTCTTCCTCCGCCTCCTACTTACTGTCGTACCGGGCGCAACCTTTTTCGAACATCTCCGGACTGTTAACAACATAGAGCATCCGACGTTTCAAGCTGCTTACAAAACATTGGGATTGCTATAGGATGACGCAAAATGGGACACGTGCATGCGAGAAGCATGTATCGATCAAGACGCAAAGAGGCTAAGGAATCTCTTTGTGACTCTCTTACTGTTCTGTTCTCCTTTGAATCCGGAAATGTTATGGGAAAGATATCGAGATGATATGTCGCACGATATGCGACATCGACGCATCACAAATGGAGGCATTACTGACGATGCCTACAACAATACCCTACTACTCCTCGAGGCCAAATTAGCCTTGACGAACAAAGGCTTGCATGACTTTCCGAAAATGCCGCTCGTTTTGCCGTTTGTAAAAATGTTGCGTGTTAATCCCCAATTGGCTGCAGAACTTGATTACGATAAAGACGTACTCCATGGCTACATCAACCAAAATTTCCCACGGCTCAACATTTGTTAGGAAATAGTTGTCACTACAGTGTTCAACGCAATAGCCCAAGGCGAAGGCGTAGTATTTTTCCTAGACGGTCTAGGTGGGTCAGGCAAAACCTTTGTATATAAAGTGTTATTGGCATTAGTTCGACGAGACGGACATGTCGCCATTAGGGTTGCCTCTTCTGGCATAGCAGCTCTCCTATTGGAAGGTGGATGAACCGCACATTCGGTTTTCAAGATCCCAATTACCCCTGGTAGGGATTCAATGTGTTCAATACCTATGCAAAGCAATTCTACTGAGCTATTCCAGGAAGCAAAGTTGATCGTTTGGGATGAAGCTCCAGCATAACATCGACACTGTGCCAAGGCGATAGACCGGATTTTGCGCGACATCATGCGGTGCCCAGATTCGCCCTTTGGCGGTAAAGTGGTTGTCTTTGGGGGTGATTTTCGACAATGTGCGCCAGTGGTGTCCAGAGGCTCTCGGGTAGTAATCATTTCTGCGGCCCTTTCGCATTCGGTTTTGTGGCGTCAAGTGCACATCTTGACTCTCACGGAAAACATGAGATTGCGCGCCAATCCCCTCTCCAAGCTGTATGCTGAATACCTTCTGAGAGTCGACAATGGCCAAGAGTCTTCTATCATTGATCATTTTCCCCCGGAAGCCAACGGAAGCCCTCAATTGGAGTCGAGATTTCCTTATACCCAGAAATCCATCAAGCGCCATCTTTAGAGACCCTCATCCACGTTGTTTTCCTGGCCCTGGCAATCAATTACACAAACCAAGGATACATGGACGGTCGAGCTATTTTGACAACAAAAAATACAATCATGAACTCTCTCAACACTCAGATTGTCGAGGTTGTGCCTGGGCAAGAGCACATATTTTTGTCAACAAACTCGGTGGAAACGAGGGATGACCAGGCTATGGCGATTGGCACAGAATTTCTCAACACCATTATTCTGGCAGGTATGCCACCACATCGCCTGGCCCTCAAAGTTGGTGTCCCTGTTATGTTACTAAGAAATCTCGATGCAACCTCAGGACTTCGTAATGGGACCCGTCTAATCATTTCGTGCCTGGCACGGAGATTGATCGTTGCGCAGATCATTGGTGGTGCACATGCGGGTAATATTGTCAACATACCGCGCATCACCACAACAACGAATCATTTGAAGTGGCCATTCACTTTACAAAGACGCCAATTCCCCTTGCAATTGGCATTTGTTATGACAATTAACAAGGCACAAGGTCAGACCATGAAAACTGTTGGCATTTTCTTGCCTGAACTTGTCTTCACCCATGGCCAATTGTATGTAGCTTTGTCACGAGCTACGCGTGTGAATGACGTCTTTGTTTTCTGCCCGAATGGTAGGACAACAACCAATGTTATTTATACAGAATTGTTACAATGATCTTTTTTCTCTATCTATTGCTTACTTTTCTGTCTCAATGGGTCGAAATTCCCACATCCAAATCATGGGTTGAAATTCCCTGCATAAAAGGTTATATAGTTCCTCCCCTTGGGCCCACCTATATAGGTGAAAGTGCGAAAAAATATGGGCTAAAAGTGAGGTGCTTATATGGAGAACATGCTAGGGAACACATTGTGAACTTGGGGAACATTGTGAGAACCCATTAAGAACTTAAAGGGAACATCATGAGAACACATTAAGAAACAGGGAAAACTGAAAAAAAATTCTTCCCTGTCCCCCTGTAATTTGAAAGGAATAAAAGCAAGGCACCTTGGGCCCTCTTATTGGCTGAAAGGAAAATGAATCCTCCTCGGCCGCCCCCATGCAAAGAACACCCCCCTTATTCAGTGTTGGGCACATTTGAATTTTAAAAATAATTAATGGGTAAAAATGGACAAAATGGACTTTGATACATAACACTTTAGTCTTTTGCTTATTTGATCATTTTGCTTGCAAAATGGGTTTACAGACTAGTATGAAACCCTAAATTTTAAAACTTTCGATTTCAATCATTTTCACAAAAAATTTACAACAAATCCATTACAAAAGTCTAGGTCTGGTTCCATCTTCATTACACATGATTAATTTTTTAAAACATTTTGTAACATTAAATGATGCAACTAATGCACACAGTTCAAGAAAGAGATTATATAATATTAATTATGTATAATCACTAAATGCAATAACTTGCTTAAAATTTAAAGTCAAGCTTATGCCTTTTTTTTAATAGAGTTACACTTATTTGTTTAGAGAATTTGACCTTGTTTAAAACATGACAATGTTCCCATGTTCAGGTTCTTGTTGAATTTTGAAAAGAGGCTAGTTGCTTTATTAGGTCCCAAGGATAGTTCTGACAAATCTCATCATCTGTGATGTAAAGATTTTAAAATCTCATCTCTAACTTGGACCTGAACTTCCATAGATCTGAGAACTGGCAACTCTGGTTCACTCCCATAACAATATTTGTGCACAGTTGTTATTGCAGGTAGTACCCTCTTTTTTTTTTCTTTTTTGATTGCCCGTTTGCCTGTCAAAGATGTGTCTGATGGTGCCAAGATACATCTTGCTGGTGCTGCCCAAACACACTTTGGGTCCTGTTCTGAAAGTTTTAGGCTTATGTGTGTAATGCTTGGTTCCTAGTGTAACATTACAAGCCTAAAAGCATGCATAACGAGGGTCCAACATGTGTCTGTGCATCATCCATCTTTTTGGACGAAAAAGATGGAATGGCCCAAGGGCAGCCAAGGAAAGAATCAAGCAGGGTAGTACTTTTGCACTACACGCAATAACAACTATGTGCAAATCAGTGTTTTTCCTAGGAATTTCTGTTTGGAGCTAGAGTGACAATCATTCAGTGCAAGATGTAGAAAAAGTGGCAATTGACCCTAGGAAGATTTAGCCAAATCTGGATATAGAGAAGAAATGAAAATTAAAGTTTTAATTGTCATCACAATGAAAACCACATATATAAACTCCTGACTTTTACTCTTTTTCTCCCTCACTTCTGGTGACTGAAAACCTCTAAAATCAACTTTATTCCAATTTTTTTTTTTTTTTTCATTTTGGCAATATATCACCAGTAAAAAAAATGGGGGCTTGTGCACATATAATGTTGGGATACTGCTCTGACCAACGCCCATCAACGGACCTCTGGTGGATTTTTACATTTGGTGGATGCTAGTTCACTTGATGGGTGTTGGTGACGGGATTTTTTTCAATTTTACTATGTAGCCAAGGTGGTGATCATCCATAAGCTGATTTATCCAAATTTTGTTATTAGAAAAATATGAAAGAGATTGACACAGCATATTTCCCAAATTATTTTGGATTTTCTTTGCCCTGTTGTATTTGCTTATGTTTTGAATCAATCCAGGGTTAATGGTTATCAAATAATGCATTAAATTTTGACATATTCATAAGTATAAAATTCAAAGATGAAATTGAAACTACAACTTCCTTTGATAACCTAATGGATGAAGATGCAAATGTTGTTTTTTAGTAACATGTTCGGCTTCCAACATCAAAAAGGAAGTTGTTGAAATTATGAATTATTTTCTCTCTTTTTTAAGGAGAATTTTCTTAATTCATAATATGTTATCCTTGATGTTGAACTTTCAATTTAAAAATTGTTGTTTAATGACCTCATTTATTGGCTATGAATAAAAGAAAGCCATTGTTGAGAAATATAAAACTAATTTTTTATATCTCATACCTTTAAAATGTCATCATCATTTGCACTTGTTGGTTGAATTTAAAACTAATGTTGCTAACCAAGGAGTTGAAAAATATCATAATTTAGATATCTTTTAAATGACAACTAGTAATAATGAGTTAGCAAAGGAGTTTGGGTGTGGGTATGCACAAAGGAGTCAATAGGATTATTTTACGAAAGGACTATGAGTTTTTCTTAATTTGCTTTCATTTTTTTACCATCAAAATTATGTTATTACAATAGTTATTTTTCTAGTCCTTTGTAAAATTAACCACAATTTGGCACAACACCTTGTCAAGTTCAAACATCTTTTATGAAAACCAAAGTTCAAAATTTAATTTAATAAATTTTTAATTTGAATTCCTCAACATTCATATTATCATTTAGCATAGCACAACTTGAAACGGTTAATATAACTTTTAAATTTTTTTTTAAAAAAATATGTAAAAAAGTTTACAATTTTCATCACTATCCAACATGATTTTTGGCTCCTAGATGTGTATTTGCACTCAATTGTAACTAAAGAACTTCTAATTTTTAAGCAATATTAAGTTGTTATAAAAACAACAAATGTCCTCTTCAATGGTGAGAGAAATATGAGAATATGTTCCTATAGTTAAATTCCTTGTTTTTAAAATCTTAGGGATTGTTAATCACAAGTTGAGATGAAAAGAATTTTTTCTCTAGCTAGAATATTTATTAATTTAAGAAAATGTCATTTGCAATTACATAATTTAGACAATTTAATTTTTGTGAACAAAAATTGGTTGAACGATCCTAGTGTTGGTTGCAAGTCCTCCTCTAGTTTAGTAGAATTAATTAAGATTGATGTAAAATTAAAGAGGAGTTGAAAAAGTTTGAAGGAGCATTTGAAAATGATGAAGTTATAAAAATGTTAGTTTTGGATTAAAAACATTGTTACAACTTTTTTTTCATTTTTTGAATACTTTTCTTTTTTCAAGTGTCAAAAAAAATATTTCTTAACAAATCAAAATTTGATAATCAAATTGTGAGAACCAAATGTGAAAACCATGTGTTATTGCATTTGTGATCACATGTATGCCTATGAACCAAATGAATATGAAAAAAATTAAAATCTTATACCTTGGTTGGTTTTCACAAACCCAAAAAAAAAAAAAAATCAGAAACTAATCCAATCCTCAAAACTTTGTATAAGAACTGGAACCAACAAGTTATACTTTAAAAAAAATGAGAACCGCCCAACACTAGTTCTTTCCAATGTTTTACTAATATATAAGTTATAACCTGCTATGTGATATTGGTAAAAGTATGAATATGTCATACCGAGAAAACATGGAATGACCCCACCAATATATCTAGGTTTGAAACATATTGGGCCCAATAAGTCATATTAGCTTATCTAGCCTATTCCCAATCCAACTGGTCTTGATTTTGCAAGACCATGTTTCTTACAAAGATTCCCCTTTTGGGGGTGTGTTGTCCTTGGTAAGAGTTTGAAGTGAAGCTTCACAGAGATTTTTGAGGAGTGGAAGTAATTGGGTCAAAGTAGTGGAGATAGTGGGCTTCGTTTGAAGCTAATAGTTAACATCTTTTTCACTTCTTCAATAATCAGGTATATTTAATTTTTTAATGTGTGAGATGTATTTTTTCAATCACTCAAAATGTCTCAAAGTGTTTTCTTGCAAGTTTTCGGTTTTGTGTTTTTTGCCCAAGATCACAATTGTGCATTAAACTTGTGTTAATCACATTCTACAATTTAAAGTGGTATACAATTAAAAAATTTCACTTACCATATAAATATATATATATATATATATATATATATATATATATATATATTCCCATGGTAAGACAATTTTTTAAACCCTGATATTTATACCATTCAAGATTGTGAAAAATATGAACTATTCTCACGAGACTGGTAAGGAAAGAAAAAAAATAACAACATACCAGGAATCACATGATAGTTAATTTTCAAGTTTTTTGAAAAACCCAAATCAGTCTTGTAAGCCAAAATGGACTTACCAGTACAACACTGGTTCTTTCCCTCCTAACTTTCATATGTTCGAAGCACCTTGGACTTACCAGTACAATGCTGGTTCTTTCCCTCATAACTTCCATATTTTCAGTGCATCTTCGACTTACCAGTACAACCCTAGTTCCTTCTCTCATGATTTGCATATGTTTGGTGCACCGTGGACTTACCAGTACAACTCTAGTTCCTTCTCTCATGACTTTCACATGTTTGGTGCACATTGAACTTACCAGTACAATGCTGGTTCTTTCTCTCACAACTTTCATATGTTTGGTGCACCTCGGTGAATTATTCACCATCTAGTTGAGAGTAAAGTTTTTCACCTAAGGTTTAGGGTTAAAAGTAAATTTTTTGACCTAGAGTTTAGGGTTACAAGTAAATTTTTTCACCTAGGGTGGTTTAGGGTTAAAAGTAAATTTGTTGACCTAGAGTTTAGGGTTACAAGTAAACTTCTTCACCTAGGGTGGTTTAGGGTTAAAAGTAATTTTTTTGACCTAGAGTTTAGGGTTACAAGTAAATTATTTCACCTAGGGTGGTTTAGGGTTAAAAGTAAATTTTTTGACCTAGAGTTTAGGGTTACAAGTAAGTTTTTTCACCTAGGGTGGTTTAGGGTTAAAAGTAAATTTTTTGACCTAGAGTTTAGGGTTACAAGTAAAAGTTTTCACCTAGGGTGGTTTAGGGTTAAAAGTAAATTTTTTGACCTAGGGTTTAGGTTTATGAGTAAAGTTTTTCACCTGGGGTTTCAGGCTTTACACCTAAGGTTTAGGGTCTCAGTTTATTTGCTTGCACTTGAAATTTGCATCATCATATCTTTCTTTTGATGATTTTTTAAGTGGACACAGGAACTTCCAGATGTAAAGTGAACTTATTGCCACTCCATGGCTAAATTATTTTCAACTCAGTAGTCGAAAAGCTGCTTTCAGTTTCAGCCATGTAATCAGAATGCTTTCACTAAATTCAAAAAAACCTATTGCCATTTCTTTTATGTTTTCAATAATTGGTAGCCACATTGATATTTTCTCCAAAATCCTTTTAAAAAAGACACTTGTTGGGTGTCCCCAGTCCCTACTGTAGTATTTCTCTTCTTCTTCTTCTTTTTCTCGAAAAATCGTCAAATGGCGACACTCACTCATTTCCTTTTTGGTCCAAAATTCCCTTTTTGTAAAAGAATCGCCAAATTTCCCCCAAAAATAAATGTTTTTGGGGAGCGTGTCGCCACAGTCGTCCTGACTCCTATTTACTGGCTACTGTTATAACGCGGAACCTCTGAAATAGTGCCGCCAGGCGAAATCCACCTGGGGACGCTCGCCACTTTAGCCAACGGCTGCATTACAAAATTGAAACAAGGGGTGTGTCAGTCACACTGTGGCCTTGCCAGTTACATTAAAAAGTAACTGAAGGCAAAAGAAGAATCATGGAAACTCAAATATTTCACCATACGAAAATATTATTCTTCAAAAAGTCCTATAAAAGAAACCGAAATCCTTCAAGATATTATTATAGGTAACTCTATAACTAATCACAAGTTTCAACACAAGCCAAAATATCATCTTTCAAAAATCCTCGTATAAAAATAGACCTATTAGCTAGGGGCCAAAATCCATTAAGTTACTCTACTCTATAATGAATCTAAACACAATATCCTTGCCTACCAAGGGAAGGCCAAAAAACAAAAAGACTAGGCTCCGCACCATCACCGAACTTCCAAGTATTGGGAGACTCTCTGACTTTAGTACTGTGTAGCAGTGTGTTGTACTATGGACTATGTACCCACTCCAGCAGTGACTGGCAACCAGGTAGACAAATAATGAATTATCGGGTAACAACTTTGTCAGCTGGTTGATTGTGGTCAACAACTGGATGTCTAAGGTGACTCACCACTGAGCACCGACCAGTGTACCACTGAATGGAGATCCATTATGACGTAATGAGTCGTGAGAGATTTCCCATGTAATTGGAGAGCCATGAGATTTCCTCCTCCAGTCCTGCCGTGGGAGGTAAACGAACTTATGTTTCGGGGTGCGTGCAATTGTGTCAGAGACCCTGATCTAATTTATCGGCAATGGGGTAAATCGGCCCATCACCAATCGCCTGGGAACATGTTGGGAACAAAGGAAGAATTTTAAAAACTCCTACTCATGAGTGAGAGGAAAATTATTCTCTATTATAAGTGTGAGATTCTTTCCTATCTCTTAAAGTAGGTGTAAAAATGCTTCACCTCCTACACCTCATGATCTACTTATGTTTATATTCATGTTAACATTAGCTTGTGCTTTACAACAGATCTCACACCTACTCCTTATGAGTAGGAGAGAAATTATGTGTAGGGTAAAACCCCAAGGTGGGGGCTTTTCCAAAGTAAGAGGTCTAGGACAAAGTGATAACTGAATCTGGCCCCGCATTTTGAAAATGTCCCCCACCCGTGGGCGTTAACTATTATTAAGCACAAGGCAAAATTTATCATGAACCCAAAATTCATGGCTGGACTCTGCTATCACCTCATCTTGAGCCCCTTCTTTTGAGAATGCCCCCATCCTAGGGCTTTACCCTACTATTAAGTCCTAATCATGGAATGGAAGATTCAGTGATGTAAAAGGTAACAGGTGGTGTGTCACACTGTGGCCTTGCCATTTACATTAAAAAGTATCTTAAGGCAAAAGAAGAATTATGGAAATTCAAATATTTCACCATGCAAAAATATAATCTTCAAAAAACAATTAAAATCTTTCAAGATATCATAACTCTATAACTAATCTCAAGTTTCAACACAAGCCAAAATACCATCTTTCAAAAATCCTTGTATAAAAATAGACCTACTACCTAGGGGCCAAAATCCATTGAGCTACCATAGTCTATAATGAATTTAAACACAATATCCTTGCCTTGGTAGGCAAGGCCAACAAAATGTGAATATGGTCCTTGAGATTTAAGTTACTTGGTGACTATTTCCAGATCAGTTTGATTGAATTCTGTCAATCTAATTCGGGGTTACTCTGGACAGGTGTGCTCTCTATTTCTAACGGTGTTTAATTTTTTGAAAATTGATCTGGGTGAATTTTAGTGATCCCCTAAGGATATAGGCAGGGTATTATTTCTTGTCAAACTACTAACTTGTCAACAATGTATTTTCAGGCATTAAAAATTCTAATATTTTTGGCCGGGTAGGTTTTTCCCGGGTATTAATAATACCCATAATCAATAGATGGGTTATCTCACACCCAGAACAAGACAGAGGTTGAGAATCTGGTAAATTCTCGATAACCAGCCAAGATTGACAACTACCTAATTAATTAAGCAAGTCGAAGGATCATAGGTAAGCGATGGGTCTAAGTATCGGAGGTAAAGCGGGTACCGAGTGTAAGGGGGAACTATGTAGGTAGGTAAATAGATAAATGCACTTGGTGCTGTTAGGTAGGAAGATGCATGTGGATGGTTTGAACATGGTTACCCACTGTGGTTACCTATTGGGACAGGAATTCAATGACAAGTGTTCCATGTCCATACACCATCCATCCTAAATGGTGCGGCGGTGGATGCTGGTTCACTGGCAGCGCTCTGAACACCCTGACAACAAGAGAGCTGATAAGTTACCTACAGAATCAATTACTCTTACAACTCTCTATCGACACTGGACAGCTTTGTATCATTACATATGTGGTGTGTTATGCTGCCTTTGAGAGCTTCACAGTAGAGATGTTGCTGCATAAAGCAGTTTTCGACAGTGCAAAACATTTGCAGACTCTGGGCATGGCTAAGAGTCCCACAGTGAACGCTGTGTCCCACAGTTTGTTTCCCCCTGCCATTAGCCCAGGCCACAAATGGTAGTGACATTCTGTTTTGGAAATAAAAGTTTCATGCAGCCAATGAGAGGGGCTCAGCATGCACTCACGAGGTGTCCAGGGAGGAAGGGATTTTATCTTTTTTGTTTTCCCTTGTACTCAAAGTCTTCTCATGAGGTTCCCCAAGTTTCCAAGTTGTTCCCCAAAGATGTTCCTCGTTGCACCTCAGATTTTTATCTCATACAGTTGGCCAAAGTTCAATTCTCATGTACATTGACAGAAACAGTGGGCCCTAGAGTGTTCAGTTTACAATGAACACACTCATCCTCCTCCTCCTTTCCACTTGGCCAATCTCCCTGACTATTTTTGAGCTACCCTTGTGTCCGTGGGTGATTGGTTACAAAGAGGATACCATACTAGTACCTTGGCAGTTTTGGCACATGTCTAATTTCCATTTTGCACGAGACATTCTCTCATGGAAAGAGCCTTGTGAAGTCCCTCCTCTAAAGGACAGCAAGAACACTTGTCATATCATCATCATCATCCTTGAGTTTTGGTGTCATTCAATTGAAATATTTATCCTAGTGCAACAGAATGTCATGGCAGAGGTCTGCACAGAACAATTTTCTTGCATACACTTTTATCTATGTACTTGGGCTCCACATTACTAGGCATTGGGCGTGGCCATCAATTTTTTTTTCTCTCCTTATGTCCTCATATGGTTTCCGATAGTTCATCATTATTTATGTCAATGTCAAATTTAATTTGAATCAATATTAATTTTGTGGACATGAAAATGCACATGTTAATTTGTTTTTTCATATCCATGTTGCTGCCAGTGTTTTGTTTCTCAATTTTGTCATGTTGCATTAAAAGTGACAATCAACCACAAGAGATTTTAGCCAAATCTGGTTACAAAACAAATAGAGAAATTAAAAATTTTTAGAATCTTATTCCATGTTGGTGAACCACTAGAACCTATACCCTAAATGTGGTGATTCCAAAAGAAGAAAGCTAGAAATGTACCCAAGTTCTCCAAAAATCTTGATCATTTCATTATTTTTTTCTCAAAATGTGAAGATTTTTTCCCAAAAAATCTTGACCATGTTGTTTGGGACTTTTTTTCATAGCAAAATGATGATTTTTTTCCAAAAAAAACACTAGTTGATGGATAGGGAAAAGGAGTAAGGTAGTTATTAGGAAAAAAATGAAATGATTAAAAGGATAGGAGGTAGTTATTAGGAAGAGGGAGAGGTAGTTAAGTTTGGAAATGAGATAATTATTTTTACAATTGTTTTTAAAATTGTCCAGGCGAAACCATATGGATGATTATGCAAAATCAATTATCCAAAGATGACCATACAAAAGATTATGCAAAACCCCTTATATATCAATCCTCAAAATTTCTCATCAATGGAATTTGAGGATGATTGTTTTGTTTGTCACATTCAGATTTTCCAAAATTTATGGGGCGCACAAGAGGATTGTGAATTATCCAAAGGACACTAATTGGCTAAGTCTTCTTGTGGATGATCATTGGTCCACCTACATCAAAAATTTGAAAACAAACCCTTATAAAAATAATAAATAATATTTCATCACCTATTTTCCTTTCTAGGGAAACAAATCACCAAATTTCAAAAAACAAAAAAAGATTGAATTTTTTTCACCACATTTTTACTTGGATTTTTAAAGAGGGTGAACACAGTTTTTGCATCAGTCTTATTGGATAAGTTTCCATTTAATGTTTAATTCTTCTTGAGATTACACAGCATTTTATACAACATTAGAAATTTTGAAAAAAAAACACTGAACATGTGTTGAAGCTACCTTTATACTAGGAAAAACATGCCCTACTTCTTATTCTTGTTAAACACTAATTGTGTAATATTGTCAAATCAACCAATATGATTTGTCATTTAAAAGTAGACTTAACACTTGAAAATAAAAAGATAAAAGGTAAAATTACTTTAAACAATAACATATTTCATTAAAGGGTTTCACACTTGGTATTAAAATAATGTTTAATGAATGCTAAAAAAATGAAAAAATACAAGCATGCAAACCTAGTGATAGAAATATTGTTAAAAACTATGGCATTCAAGGTGGCAATGGATATTAAATTGATATTATGTAGAAAATTGTAAGTGATCAAAAAAATTAAATTGTAACTAAAAATCTACAAAAATGAACCACAAGGATAGTGTTAAATTGGGGAACCAAAAAATGATCAAATAAACCAATTGTAAGTTACAATTTGAAGTAGTTGCCAAATGAAACATAATCACCAATTGGATAGTAGGAATAACCAAAGTCTCAACAAAAAACAATGGTGTTTGATACATTAATGTGGTTGCCCCCAACAAAGTGTCTAGTGCAACAAAATATTGTTGCATATTGTGATGCACACAATTACATAATCAAAAAATTGCTACACCTTCAATGAATTATACATTACAAGTTTGTTGTGACAAGCATCCACAACTTTGATGAACACTAAACATGTAGATCACGATTGTATTTCAATGATTTGTAATCTCAATCTTTGCAACTCCAAGCACAACTACATCTTGATTTTTTGCAACCTTGATTGTGATTACAACTTGATTCGTCTCAATCTCTATTGTGACTACATCTCAACATGTTTCAACTTTCATTGTGACTACAATTCAATTCATTACAATCTACACAACCACATCTTGACTTGTTACAACTTTAGTCACAATTGCAGTTCGACTTTTTGTAATGTACATTGCAACTACATTCAACTTTTTACAACTTCGATAACAACTACAATTCAATTTTGTCATCAATATGGCTTTCCAAGGCATTGGCATCAACATTACCAAAATTATTGTAGATTTTGAAATTTGAGGTACATGTTCATTTCCTACAACATTGAAAAGACAAGCATCCACAAATAGTAAGAGCTAATCGATTGGGATCTACTAATGTCAAATCATTTTTCAAAAAAAAAAAAAAAAAAAAAAAAAAAAAAAAAAAAAAAAAAAAAAAAAAAAAAAAAAA
>Ga0116231_10009336_pt1 | contig 16621 bp, 9 predicted proteins | sample S1TSphgellanicum_2_FD_89695 | JGI IMG/M metagenome (GOLD analysis project Ga0116231, IMG submission 89695) | Host-associated microbial communities from peat moss isolated from Minnesota, USA - S1T2_Fd - Sphagnum magellanicum MG | ecosystem: Host-associated > Plants > Peat moss > Unclassified...
AATTTTATTTTTTTGGTATGTTTAAAATTTTTGTATAGGTTTTGGGTTTGGGTGTGGGTTGGGTGGGGGGAGGTGGTGTAGTAACATTTCGACCTCTATAAACAAAAAGGAATATTCTGATTCAAATTCTTTGTTTTTTCAAAAAAAAATAGCAGAGGGTGTCAGTGGCTCTTCAGAGAGTTCAGGTTGCCACTATTTTGCGTTGGGCAGTTGTGGTTGCAGGAGAGGCCTGTTTTAGGCTTGGTGTCCTTCCAGGTTTTTCTCTTTGCATGACTTGCTTCGTGCTACTGGTGATGGGTTCAGGTCCTAGGTTTTGTGTTTTCTCCTCTTAGGGCTCCCCATGTTGTGTTCTGCAATTTAGGGTGTGATCTTTTGTTTGGACTTTGGTCCTTCCTTTTTTCTTCTCTTGTTCCCTTGCTGTGTGTTTTTCCTTTCTTTATTTTTTTATTTTATTTATTTTTAAAAATAGCCCATCTTTAGGTAATGTAGGTAAATCCTGAGGCCCTGGGCTTTATTGCTCATCAAGACCACAGCTGCATGGCGGTGTGGCAGACCGAGAAGCCAGATTTTTGTAAAGGTAAGAGAGAGGTAGGCAGGCGTTACAAAAGCCCACATGAGAAACGGAAAAAAAATTTCAATGTGACCTCCCAATGCAGAAAAAAAAAAGCTAGATTGTAAAAACCTTGGACGGATTTTGTAGTGTATGCAGAGGTGCTTGCTCATACAAAGTGTAAAAGCTCACCCGGCATTTTGAAAAGCAAACACATTCATTTCGCTTTTTGAAATGCTTGGATTACCTTTTTTAACACCATTTTTATCATGATACCACAAAACATTCATCATTGATGATTATGAAAATCAAAAGCACATTCATTTGCAATCAATAATCTGTAGCATCCAAACAAATTCTGTAGCTCAGCCCTGAATAATTTATTTTATTTTTTAAAATACATTTTGGCACATTAAATATTATTTTTCAATGTTGTCAGCTTGCATTATATTTTTGATGTGAATGAAAGAAATATTCATTTTTAATCCATTTTGATGTGTAACATTCGTTTGCTACATTTCGTGGTTTTTGTTTGCATGTTCCTTTACATTGAGTCTTGATTCTTGTTTGCCAAATTATTAAGGTCCAATATGGTTGAGACAAAATTATTCTCATGAATTGACATGCTTAATTTGAAGGTGACCGAGACTAAGACCTCCTTGCCATTGGCATTTTGTGTAGTTAAAATTTTCTTTTTTGACAATTCAAAAAAAATTCAATTAGTGTCAAATCACTAAGGTGTTATGGTAAATTCATTGACATGAAAAAAACAAGAGTATTGTTAAGTATGGGGTCCAATGGGATGACTACCATAGTATCTTGTTTGGTTTGACATTTAAGTGTTAAATAAGTATTATAGTTTTCAAAATCAAGTTTGGCAATAAATATGGAAATTAATAAAATCTTCAAATGATATAATGTCCCAAATAAATGGTAATGATGATTGTTCATTGCCATTGATGCATATTCTTAAATATAATCACAAAAAAGAAGAAGAAAAAAGAAGTCATTATTTCTTCTCCTCATCCCAACCTTTGCTTATGAACAATACATAATCCATTGTGTCCAATAATTTAAGTAAGTCATGGTGGAGATTGAAGTTATTGTTATACATAGTTGAGTAAATGATTGATAATTACCTATTTGGAATATTGAATATAGGAAACAAAGAAAATTATAGACTTTAAATATGACCTACACAACCGTCCCAAATTCCAAAAAAATTGACATTGATGCACAAATAAATGCTTTATTGGCATTTCAAGAAAATAATTTAAAAGAAATTTGGCATTTAAAGAAACTAATTATTGTTAAATGTGAAAAGGTCCTATTATATTTCACATAAATATCTTATTTTACAATCGAATGATGATGTCATCCATGATTTAACTTTGATTAATTGAACGTGTTAGGTGGAATTTGACAATTTATGATAGTTAGTTGCACCCATACTATTTGCAAAACAATATTAGCTACAAACAAATAAATATATAAGTTGAACTCATGTTTAAAATTAACATACATGTAGTTAGATTTTTAAAAAATTTATAAAGGTCCAAAAGAAACAAGATGCTACTTAAAAAGTTTGAATCATTAATAGAGGGGAAAAAAATTTAGAAAGGTTGTGAATAATGTTTTTCATTATTGGTTTGAGCCCAAACTTGATGGCCTAAATGACCAAATTTCTGGATGGAAACAATCTTAAATTAATGATTTGCTACATCATATTGTGTTGAATTGTTTTTGCCACATGTGTTTTAAAATGGGGTAGAGATGATCAATTTCATATGTTCCACGAGAGGAGCTTGAACAACTCACATAACTCCCATGATACATTTTAATGATTGGTTCACAATTGATAACTTGTTAGATAAAGGATGTTCACATTCTTTTTGCATATATTTAGCTAGTTTAGTCTTTGTTATTTTCTTTGTTGAATGCAAGCTATTGAGTTATTGCATTGGGAATATGCAAATACAATAATGTAAAGCCTAGATGAATTGAGATCAAGATCAATATATCATAATATTTGAGTAGCTTTAGCACAAATTATATTTTCATTTTTCGAATTTTTATCCAAAAAAAGTTTTTCAGTTGAAAATTTTGAAAATTCAATCAAAATGTAATAAGAAAAATAGACTTGAATTCACACCTTGTCCAATAAAGTAGTAGGAATTATGATCAATTTAAGTGAAAGGACAACAAGAAACTTGCAAAATATCTAATGATTTTATTGTATTTTGTCCTTATATGTTGAACTTTTCAAAATAAAAAACTCAAGTAGCAAATCAAAAACTTAAATTTACATTAATTATTTGTTGCATTAGTGCCAAAACTGCCCAAGTATTTGTATTTTGTTACACCATGTAGGTTGTCATTATTAGTTAGTTAGTGATTCTTTGATTAGTTAAGCCAAACAATATATATTGTTATGATAGTTAAGTTAATTCAAGTTGTTTGTAATTATGCTCATGATTTTCATGCCCACAATTTGTCTTGGTATTTAGTGTTCAATGCCTTAACTTGGGGGCAAGGAGGTATGTATAGTTTTCAGCTAGAATAAACAATATGGAATCAAAATGTTTAGCACTTTTTGAAAAGATTGTGAACCTTACTCCCTAAATCAATCAAGTTTTACATTAACATGTAATATGTATGTGGAGAGGTCAATATGAGCCATATTCCATTTATATGTGCATATGCACATTCTTTTATGACATTTCGACATTCCTTTTTTCTTTTCTTTAATTAGATGAAACATTAAAGCATATGAACACTACAAGTGCCTAAGTAAGAAGTGAAAGTAAATCAAGATACATATACTGCCAAGTCCAAAGATTGTGTATAGTCTTTTGACTATTTGTATTCATACTAATAAACTTAAGAGTTCGTCAAGTTGTTTTCAATTCGGTCACGATGACTAGCCTTGACCTAATATCTAAAGCGAATAAGTTAGGTTGAGCCCCAAACTTTAACGAATGGAAAACATTTTCATGGGAAATAATCTCTGGAGGTTCACAAATCCCAATGTTATTAGTCTAGAACCTAGTGATGTAGCTAAACATGAGATGTTTGAACAAGAGAAAAATTAAGGTTGTAATCACCATTGCATTGCTTGTAAAAAAAATTGTGTGTCATGTGATTACATGTATACAAGACTCGTGAGAAGTGTGAAAACATTTGCTAGGGTGATTCCAAACCACAAAAAATGCAACAAGATTTATGTTGAAGGACAAGCTTCCAACAATTTAACTCATAAATGGTGCATCAGTGATGGAATACCTTCACCAAATCCAAGAGATATATTACGAACTTGCAAGCATTGGGCAAGGAACACATGATGTGGAGATTGTGGAATGGATCAACACCCTCTTGCTTAGCTATGAATCAATCTTTCAAGTTTTTAGTGCTCAAGCCAAGCTACCTACCTTCAATGAAATATCATCATGACTCCTACAATAGGAGACAAGGCATCAATATCAAACACAAGATCTAGTGCCTACACCAAACGAGGAAGGCTTGGTGGTGCGTATGTGAAACATGAACTTTTGCAATCAAGTGCAACTAAGACAAAGAACACATTTAAAAAAACATATGGGAAAAAAAAAATGGTTGTATGTCACTTTTGCAATCTCCCTAGACATATCATGCATCATTGCCATGAATTAATGCGAGAGATGACAAGGAGGATTTGTGAATGCCAAACTTGGGGACATTTACAATCATCTCCAAATTATCAATCTAAAGTAATCATCCAAAAAGTTGAAGATGATGAGACTAAAAATTATAGTCAAAGTCCCATAGATCTTTTTGATGTTGCACTTAGTGTTATGGATTTAGAAAAAAAAGTATACTAGTTGTTGGATTTAAGTGCATTACGACATGTGACAAGGAGTGAAGGAATCTTTACAAATTTAAAATACCAAAAAGGATTAGCCTATGTCAAAACAACTGGTGAATGATGTATAGCAGTTTAGGGGAGAGGACATGTAAACCTTTCAAGTGCAAATGGGGAAATAAATATATCAGGTGTTCTATATATCCTTGGATTTACTAAGAACTTATTATTTATAAGTTGCATAGTTGATAAGGGTTTTGTGTTGGTATTTGATGACACAAAATGTTTGATTTAAAAAAACAAATATGAGATAGTACCACAAGGAGTGCGAGATGGCTCAAATGGATTTTATTGATTCCATAGTCATGACTCTAAGTTTCAAATCTATGCAATCAAATCCCAAACATATCAATATTATGGCATAAATGACTTGGCCATCTCAACCATCATAGCTTGATATTCCTAGTGGCCAATCATTTGGTAGAAGGCATACTGTTCATACCTATGAACACAACACTCTGCCAACATTGCATGGTTAACATATAATCTCATGAGTGAACTAACCAAAAAAATGAATGCTAAGCCTTGCAACCATTGGAACTCATACAATCTATGTAGCATGTCAAAACAATGTCTATGGGTGGTGCTCACTACTTCATGACATTCATAAACAACTATAGTCATTACAATTGGGTGTGTTTTCTAAAGTTCAAGTCCCAAGCATATTAGTGCTTTAAGTCTTTCAAAAATGTTATAGAACTGAAATTTGATAAAAAGGTTAAAACCTCGCAAAGTGACAAGGGTAATAAGTACTTGTGTGGAGAGTTTGTCACCTTTTACAATGATCAAGGTAGCAAGAGAAAACTCATTCAAGGGTACATCCCGCACCAAAATGGTGTTGTAGAATGAAAAAATTAGACATTGTTCAAGAAGGTGAAATCCATGGTGTTTGAGGTGAGAACCCTACAACATTTATGGGCAAAAGTTGTCAACACATCCAATTTCTTCATTAATCGATCACCCACTTGAGCAAATTCTAGAGTGACACCCTTCCAAATATTTTAAAGTGAGAAGCCAAACTTGAACAAAATTTGCATTTTTGGCAATGTGATGTATGTGCACATCCCAATTGATAAAAGAACCAAATTTGAATCAAAACACACAAAAATGTTTATTTGTGGGCTATGACAAAGAAACCAAGGGATATTGTTGTTACAATCCAGAAACACGCACATTACACATCAACAATGATGTAAAGGTTTGTGAAGGGCGTTTCTAGTATGCCTTTGTTATAACTACTAAACAACCACATGTAACATTGGAATTTGTCACTAGTCACTCAGCCATGATTGAAGTGCAAGACCCATTTGCATCACACTCATCAATAGATCAACAGAAGGGCATTCACTCAAGTGATATTGCTCCATCACCCATCGATGATTGCATGCCTCAATCAGTAGCACCAATTTTTATTAGTCCAATAACGATATACTCAGTATAACATCCATGGGAAGAAGCTCTAGTAGTCCATAGCTCAAGCCCATCTCCAATTCATGGTTTTGATGCACTTACACATGATACCAACCATTCAAATCCACAAATTAGGTGCTATAGTTGCAAGAAGGCCTCCTCATCTAAGCTAAATGACTACATTACTCACATAGAATCCTTCACAGAACCTAAACACTTCATGGAAGCAATGAGTGATCCGGCATAACACAATGCTATGAATAGAATAATGGCAACTATAGAAACCAACCAAACATGGATTCTAGTAGATTTATTGATTGGGTGCTCTCAAGTGTTAACGAAGTGGTTGTTTAAAATCAAGCATGAACTATAAAATACTCTACTTAAATACAAAACATGTCTAGTTGCCCATGAGTTTGAACAACAATAAGGAATAGACTATCAAAAAATCTTTGCATCAGTAGCAGGATGGATAACTATCCACACTATCATTGTAGTGGCTGTTCAACATGATTAGCCTTTCACACACATGGATGTGCATTTTTGAATAGAGACATTAAGGAAGATGTCTATGTTTATCTACCCAAAAGCTTTGTGAAGAAGGGGGAAGAGCTAAAAATGTGCAAATTGCATAAAACACTTTATGGTTTACAACAATCCTTGTGTTCATGGCAAGAACACCTTAACACCTATTTGGTGTTTCAAAGCCTTTTTTGTCCCTTCTCTAACCCAAACATGTGTGTCCTTTGAGAACATAATGTAATTCTCATTGCGATCATCTATGTTGATGACCTATTGATCATAGGAAACTCCATTGAAAAAATATCATGGATCCAAGAGTAGTTGTGTTAAGTTTGCCATGTAATTTCTTGGCCCATTATCATTGTACCTTGGTGTATAATCCATCAGCAAGCCATAAGGGATTTTCATGGCACATTGCCAATACTTATTATGTAGTTTTGCAAACTTTGGTCTTGTGGAGTGCCACCCCCAACTAGTACCCATGATTGAATGCGTCATTTAACCATAGACACAACAACAATGCCAATCGAACCCCCTTATTGTCGAATAGTTGTGGGCAAACTAAAACACATTTTGATAATGTAATTAAACGTTGCGTACGCTGTTGCTATTGTCAATCGCTACACCTAGTCCTCACAATTAATGAAGTAATCTTTTGTTACCTGAAAGGAATTGTTTAATTACGTAATGTGTAATCAAAGAGGGGGAGTGTTCACACGAAGAGGATTCACTAATGCAGATTATGGGATAGTCACAAATTAGGGTGGATCACTTTTTACATCTTTATGGATTTTCTACAAATTGTACTTTATTCAAATGCCACAAAAACATTGTAAAATCATCAATTTGACAAAAGTATTTATGCATTAAGATTTCCAACTTGAATAAAAATATTTATAAAAGGGTGAAATTCAATAAACATACATTAATTAGATAGTAATGGACTTTATACTGGACATATGGAATATGGTTTGGATTTTGAATTAACATTCAAATGCATTTTTTATTATGATTTCGTCTCAATATTTTTTATAGGGACTCAATATACATGATGGGAAAAAAATGGATTGAAAAACATTACAACAAAAACTTTAACCAACAAATAATTATGGACTTTTGAATGACCAAATTTGGACCTTATTTTCAAAAGTTCTTATCTTGGTCACTTTTTGTTGGATTGATATTTTTTTCCCCCTAACATGTATATCAAAGAGTTGTTTAGATGAACAACCTTTCTATGGACTTTATTAGTTGATCATGACATAGAGCCCACTTAACATTGGTTTTTAGTTTTTTGTTCCATTCTAGTGTTAAGATATGGATTATAGGGACTAAAACTTTTGCCGCTTTTAAGCCACCTTAACTTGTAATTACCCTATGTTAGTGTCTTAGAAGAATGTAAGTCCATTTCTTGCTACCTATTTTCATTGAGTAGTGGCCATGTATCATGGAGCAATGCCAAGCAACATGCAATTGCGTAATCCTTTTCTAAAGCAAAATATTGCACATTAACAAAAGGAACAAAAGAGACTTTCTGGATCAAATAAATTTTATAATAACTAAATATGAAATTTGAAGCCCTGATGATAATGTTGTGTGATAATCATAATGCAATTAAAATGGAAAAAAACCCAGTACTCAGAGGAAGGAGAAAACATGTTGAAATAACATGCCATCTTGTTCAGGATCATGTGGAAAAAACATTGAAAAAAGTTAAATATATTGCATCAAAGGATCATGGTTGAATTTGTTTTTATGTTTTTTGATTCTTGTTTGTTACATTTCAATTCATCTTTTCATACTTCAAAACATAATGGATTGCACTAAAATTGTGTGAAAAAAAATTTGTTGACAATAATGGGTGAATATTTAAGTATTGATTTTTAATTTTGAAAAAACCTTGTGTGAGATTTTGACATTTACACAACAATATCCACTAAACATTTCACATCCACAATATCCCATTTTTCACTATAGTTCAAATACACATTATTGAACAATGCAAAGTGTGTGCAATTGTAATGACAAAAGAAAAATGAAAAACATTCTAGTGACCAAGGCCTACAACCTTTAGGTTTCTAAAACTATTCACACCATGTAGCTTGAATTATAATATTCTGTTTTTTTTAAGGCTTATGCTGAAGGTAATATTATAGGGATTAAGTGTGTACTTGGCCCTTTTCATGTGCACCATATTTATTGTCAAGGAGTTAATATAAGAACTTAAGATATGTAATATGTGTCTACTTTTATACCCGTAATTTTCTAACAAGCATTTAAAGAAAGATATGCACCTTGAGTTTATGTTGCAATTTTGGAAGGACTTGTAGTAGTTCAATTTACATTCAATAGACAAAGTAACAAAGGCCAAAAGTTTTTTAGAATTGAGTTATGATTACACTAACATTTGTTGCAAGTCCAACAATATATTACTACCATAATAATGTTGTTAACTCCAACCAAAAATTGTACATACCTCCTTGGCCCCAAGTGAAGGCATTGAACATTTAATACCAAGATAACAATGGGCACGAGAGTTATGAACATAATTATAAACAACCTGAACTAACATAACTATCGTAACAATATTGTTTGGTTTAACTAACCTAAGAATCACTAACTAACTAATAATGACAACCTATAACGTGTAATATAATACAATAGTCCTCCTCACTCTTGGAGGTTATGTGCTCTTAGTTTTCATAGTGCATGGGGTTTGAAATTTCATTAATCCTCATTGATTGATGAGGTTCATGACTTGCATCATGAGTCGGATCAACAGATGAAAATGACCAATGCCCATGCAGAATGATTACACACTTGGATGTTGACCACAACCTTACTATGTGGAGGTAGATTGTTCTAACATTATACATTATGTTTGCTAATAAGGTTGCAAAGGATCTTCATCAATACATCTTGATGTTATCCAAGTTAGAAAAGATGCAATTACAAGATGTGAAGATTAGTTACTCTTTGGTGTCTAAATTACTTGAGTCCTTTGCGCAAGACCAACTATAGCTTTGAATGAAGCACAAGTTGTCCATTTTTTTGTTGTATCAACTTTGATGTGTAAGTTGGAAATGGAACGGGTTCTTGAACTTTAAAATAGAGTGGAATGTGCTTGAGTTCAATAGACTTGATATTCATGGTTATAATGCTTATTATCAACAAAAGAGGATACCTAGAAGACCTAGAAGTGCTAGGTTTTGAGATGAGGGAAATAAAAAGTATAACATTGAACATTACGTATCAAAATGGATGAAAAATCATTAACACGATGAAAAATTATTAACACTTTCATTTACGTACTTATAAACATTTTAAATCATAAACTGAAAATCTTGGAAAATATTATCCAATATGCCAAATTCACATTCTAATTGACAAATTAGTTATTTGGCACCATAGTGCCCAATCCATTAAGGTCAAGGTACTATGGTATTGAAAAAATAGAAGGAAAAAAATAAAATTAGGTAGCCAATGAGGTGAGCTAGAAAACCCAATTTCTTTCCTTTTCATTGGAAGGGTAGGGACATGAAGATTTCTTGGGTCTAGGATTTTATTAGTTCCACCACATGGTTTGTAGCTTCGGAACTGACTCTTCTCTTACCGGACCTCTTCTTCTAGGTTAGGTAATCTAGGGTTGGGAATCAGACCGTTCTGCAGAGAGAGCTTCCGGACTCTGGATCTTCTTCGAGCTCCTCTTCCTCCTCTGTCTCTCTCTCTGCACACTTCTTCTCCTTCGCACTCTCCTTTGCAGACGAATTGCTGCGCCATTCCAGATCAAGCTCACACGCGCATCACATTATGGTGTAACTACTCGCCTTCTGTTCTCCTACCACTATTATGTTTCTTGCGCTTTGTTTAAATTAAATTATATTATATTTTGTTTTTTCAATCTGCATTTTCTAGCTCTCCTTTCATAGCTCAGTCTGTACGCGGGGTTAGGTCAGATGCCGTTGTTTAGAGAATGCATTGTTCCTTGTTTTTTCTGGGTAGATGTTTGTTTGCAATTTGTTATATTCTGAGCGAGAGTGTGAAATAGTTTTCTTTCTGAAGGTCTAATCATTCCATCGTGGCGGAGGGGAAATGTATGTGGTATGTCTGTTGTGAGATCAGCAAGCTTGGAGATTCACGTAGTCTTTTGAGCATTTCTGGTAGCTTGGGGTAGCGTAACTGATCAGCTTCATCATGTGGTCATTTTATTTTGGAAGGCTTTGCCAGGACAGCAAACTCCAGACAATTGCCCAAGCTTCAAGCTTGTCATTGTTGGTGATGGAGGCACAGGTAGGTGTACAGGCTTAGCTAAACCGTGTGATTGTTGGGTCAGATCTCTTTTGGTACATGGGAAGCATAAGTATACCACACTGATAATAGAATGAAGAATATCACACTAATCCTTGTAGAGAATCCCATGACAGCAGCTTAGGTTTTTATCTAGGTTAATTGACTGTGAGTCAGTTTTCTTATGATGTGTATGCTGTGGGTTTTGTTTCTTGCAATGTGTGTTTGTATGTAGTAGGTGCAGAGCTTGAAATGGTTAATGGTTATTTGGATCCATTGAACAAAATGCATTGGTAGTGGCCTATTTATTGTGGATTGTGGCACTTTGCAGGCAAGACAACATATGTCAAGCGTCATTTGACGGGTGAATTTGAGAAGAAGTATGAGCGTAAGTACCTCTAATCTGACTTGAGAAGAGTATTGACAATGTGTTGTGGAACAACTGGCACAGATAGAACCTCTGTGAGCTTCATGGAGTTATTTCTGTATGGATGATATTCAGTGGTTTATTGTAAACCTTTCCCAATCTGTTTCTAAGTCTTGTAATATTTGTGTATGAGCAACTGGTTTGTCATCCTCTGTTCATGTTTGGTTTGCAGCAACCATTGGTGTGGAAGTGCATCCCCTGGACTTCTTTACCAACTGTGGGCGTATCCGGTTTTACTGTTGGGACACGGCCGGCCAAGAGAAGTTTGGAGGTCTACGTGATGGCTACTAGTAAGTTGGTTGCTGCAGTAGAACCTTTTTTAAAATTCTAGAACCCATTTGTGGACAGGGCAACCACTGTAAGAGCTTGTATTTGGAACTAGGTTCTGACTGTTTTGCATTGTGCTCCTTTGCTGCAGTATTCATGGACAGTGTGCCATCATCATGTTTGATGTTACAGCAAGGCTGACCTACAAGAATGTTCCAACATGGCACCGTGATCTTTGCAGGTACAAAAAGCAGTACAAACCATGGTTCGCAGTTTGTCATGTTCTGAAGCCCTATGTACTCTTCATGTGTTGACCAGCTTCTGTGTGCAGGGTCTGTGAGAATATTCCAATTGTACTGTGTGGAAACAAGGTGGATGTGAAGAACAGGCAGGTGAAAGCAAAACAAGTTACTTTCCACAGGAAGAAGAACTTGCAGTATTATGAGATTTCGGCAAAGAGCAACTATAACTTTGAGAAACCTTTCTTGTACCTTGCCAGGAAGCTTGCTGGGTATGTTGTCTGTTTCAGTTAGCTACTTTGTATTATACATGCATTCTGTTCTACCTCTGTACATATTTTCATGAATGCACAGGATATCTAACCCCAGTATGTTATCTATTGAATTTTCTTACTTCTTTTCTATCATCATTGATGTGGATCTGGATTGTGTGTACAGAGATGTGAACTTGCACTTTGTTGAGTCCCCTGCTCTGGCACCACCTGAAGTGCAAATTGATATTGCTGCACAGCAGCAGTAAGTGCTTCTTTTCACTGGCATGGCCTATGGCTTTGGTTTGTAGCACTCAATTCTTTTTTTTGGGATTGCTATTGTTATGTCCATGCTCCCCTTGTTCTGCAGTGTTAATTGAGACATAATGATGGCTCTGGCAGATATGAGGCAGAACTGGCGCAGGCTTCAGCACTACCTCTGCCTGATGATGACGATGAGGCATTTGAGAGCTAGCCGACGTAGATTGTTAGATGTGATATTTGGTCACAACTGTTCAATTTCACATACAACTCCAGTTCGTTCGTCTCCCAATGTTTGTAGTACTGAAATGACATTGGAAGTAGGAAGACAGGAAAAGGTGCAAGGAGATGGACACAGAATGAGGATTTATGGATGCTGAACTGAGAGGAAAAAGGTTGGTACGAGGTGAGGGAAGCCTGTATTGAAATCAATTGCAGTTAAGTTCTCATCTCAAAACTGCCTGGATCCACTTTCTTTTCCTATCCATCCATCCGTTGCAGTTGGTCTGTAGTCTGTACCTGAGCACATTGGAGTCTCATGCATTCCATAAGAATTCTTCAGGTTTAAAGTTGATTCTGGTAAAAGAACATGTAGGCACATGCTAACCTTGAGAAGTTCCAAAGCATGGTCAGGAAAAACACTAGTCAAAAACGTTTTGCTGGAATTCTGGGATTATAAATGGAAGCAGTAAAATGTAATAGAAAGTTGAGGAAGACATGATTCAGTAAAGCTTTGGTCTGATTGCTTTGAGCTTTCTTGGAGTTGGGTTTGTGTTGATTGTTGATGAGTCCTGATGAGACCTTAAAATTTGAGTCAGCTCTTCCTCCTGCTCCTGAAGTGCAGCAAGTGCAGCAAAAGAAGAAAGCTGTAAAACTGAACATGATGCAACTAGACAATACACACTTAGCTTCCAGCTAGTGTTGCTACTTAGCAAAAGAAGAACACAACACAACTTAGGCATTGTGGTTTCATTCACTCGCTTCTTTAAAGAAGCTGGGCCATCTGTTGAAGACTTTTCATTCACTAAACAATTTCCTCAAATTTTTAGGGAAATGGCCACCTTCTCAAATTTTCATGGATCCTTGCTCAGTTGTGGGGAAATTTCTCAAATGCTTACTAACGTTTTGACGACCCCCCTGTGATCTGGTGTTCATAGATGTTTCAAAAGATCATTGTTGTTTGCCTAAAGCTGCCCCTTCACACTTGGTGTTAGGAACTCTAGGTGTTGAGTATGAGTGGTAGGCTTAGGGCTTACGACATCTTAAATGCATGGTTTGAGTGTGTTGAGGAGAAGAGGTCCACATCACAATTGTGGGATCAATCAAGTACCTAAACCCTTCAAACCCTAAACTCTAAACCCTTCAAACCTTAAATCCTAAAACCATGGTTAGGTTTTAAAGGTTCAGGTTCTAGGGTCCTTGAACTAGAGGTTTTGAATTTTGTTGGAACTACCATTGGAATCTAACTGGACAACCAATTTCTTTTCAAAATTGAACTAGAACTTCAGGTGATGCCCATGTTAAACAAGTTTAGGTTCTGTAGGTAGATAAATATAATTTTATTGAAAAACTAAATTGACCTTACATTTTAGGCAAGTTATTGCATTTAACTAGCTATACATAATTAAATATTACACAATCTTTATCTTTGGTAGCTATATATGCACTAGTTGAACAACTAATATTACACCAAAAAATAAATTTAATTGTGTGTAATGGGAATGGAACATGGAATTGGACTTGGTTTTAAATTGGATTGTCTTTATATTCTTTAATTAAATGACCAAAATGAGAGGTTTTAGAAATCCAAAGGTTTAGTGTCAAGATTAGACTAAAGGTTCCATCAAAATGAAAAAAGGAGTTAAAATTGTGACTAAAGGTTTCTTTTGAAATCGAGAACTAGAGAACACTAGTTTAAATCAATGTTGTCAAGTTCTTGATTTTAAAAAGAATATTTTCTTTTGATTTTTATTTATTTATTTATTGATAAAACCTCTGGTGCAAATTTGAAAATTGTTTTTTTTAATTTATAAAAGTCCAAAACTTTCCCAAAAAAATTTGGAGATTGGTCTAGTTTAGTTCCATCTACATTGCACCCAACTAATGCGAATAATTTTGCTTAATTGTATAGGTACTCCCATTCATAGAGTGGGGTATTAGTGAGGAGAAAATTGGGTAGTCCCAACAATATAGTGAAAACAAACAATGAGACATAGTATCGTACCGACATTTGCTTTCGGCACATTCGATGCCGAATAATTAATTATAAGTTTTTTTACCTTTCAGCGAAACCCTCGTCGAATTTTCGAGGTTTTTTGCCAACTGAAAAACGAATTTCTGAACAATTCAGCGAGTTCGCCGCCTGACACCATTTTTGACATTTCGGCCGTACGTATATCTGACGGCCAAAGATGCTCAAAAGCATTGCAGACCGTCCGATCAAAAAAATCTGGTAATTTGCCAAACTCGCGCGCGCTTTTAGCAGTCAAACTTTGTTTTCATTGGTCGAGCCTGCAAACCCGGATATCCGACCAGTGCGCAATCAGGAAGGTGTTGGCTCGACCACGGTCCACAGGTACGAGTCTTATGACGAACTCTCACTTCTCGGTACCAAGAGAAGGCTCGCAGCTTGTCACATACTGTAGCAGAGTGAGGATGGCGGCTCAAGCTGGTGGTGGCTTCAAGACCCTCTTGTCTATGGGATTTGCTAAACCTTGTTCTCCAGGAACGGCAGCCCGTAGGTTCAAAGCAAATCTTGAGGAGACCGGCAGGCGTATGCGTGCTGCGGAAGTGGCAAAGGCTGCAAGCAAAGCTTTGCAGGAAAAACCGAGAAGAAGGCCTAGACGTCCAAGAAAGAGTCTCACAGTGAGCAACGTCCTGGGCTTTGGAGCAGGTTCCGGGACTGATAACGCTGTTGCAGCAAAAGGTGGCAACATCGTTATCCTTGATCCTGAATCAGTGAGTGGTGAGAGAGGTGACCCCATTGAGCTGGACGGGGAGAATCAGAATGGTCAGCCTAGGGTGGAGGATCCAGCACTTGAAGCTGGGGGAGGTGGTAAAGATGGCTCAGCTCGGGGGGGGTGACAAAGATGGGCCTCACCAATCTGGGGCAAAATCGAATGAACCTCCTCAGAAAAAGGTGCGGCGACAGCCTTATGTCAACTAGTTCACCAAAGACTTGTGGCCAGCCATTGAGAAGACGTTGAAGGAAACCAACTTCCACACGGGGGAGACGGTGAAGCTTCTAAGAATGAGACACCCCAACCCAAATCCTGGGCAGTAGTACAGTGGGGGTGTTTACGAAAAGCTCTCTAGGTAGACGGTGGACAGCTAGCTGACAACAACGACATTGGGGAGAAAGATGCTGAAGGAAGATGTCATCAAAACCGTCCGGGAGATGAGGGAGTTTCAGGGAGACTCAGCGGAGTTCAAAGGCAGAATGTCGCTGAATCGGGGAGCCGAACGGGTTTTCAAGGGGCACAAAGAGCTAGAAGAAAGCCTCATCAATCTGGTGAAAGGAATGCGGGGTGGCGGACAGCCATTGAATGCTCTGGTGCTGCGTGCGGTGTTGGAGGGGGTTGTGGAAGTCAAAGCTCCATAATTGTTGCGGAGAAATGGAGGACCGTGGGGTTTGTCGGAGAACTAGGTGAAAGAATGGATTCGCTCAAAGCTGGGATGGTCTTTTCGGGTGGCCACAACTGCTACTCAAAAGCTCCCCAAGGACTGGGAGCACCAGCTTGACATGATGGCATACCGGGCAGCGTTTGAAATGCTTATGCATGGAGTGCCCGCTGAGTTGATGGTTAACATGGACCAGACGGCGATGCACCTTGTTCCGTCAGGGGGGAGCCGGACGTACGACAAGCGGGGCAAGAAGGAGATCGCAGTGACGGGAGTCGAAGACAAGCGTCAGATTACCATTTGCGTGAGCTCAGCTGCAGACGGAACAACGCTTCCTCCTCAGCTAATCTTCCAGGGAAAGAGCTCTCGCAACCTTCCAAGTGGCCCCACGGTGAGGGAATTGCATCATGGCGAGGGTTGGCGGTTCAAGGACACACAAAATCATTGGAGCACGCTTGGCACCACAAAAGAGTGGGTGGAAGAAAACCTGCTTCCCTACTACAAGAAGGTAAGGCACATTCGAACCAATCAACTTGCATCAGACTTCAATCATCTACTTGGCAATTCAAGTCAACTAGGTGCATTAGACTTGGATCAGACAAGTTGCATCAAATTTGAATCAGATAAGTTGCATATTGAAGCTCAATTGAATCAGACAACTTATTGCGTCAAATTCAAGTTGAACCAGACAAGTTGAATCAAGCTTGGATCAGATTTGCATCAGACTCGAATCAGACTTGCATCAGATTCGAATCAAACTTGCAACAGACTCGAAGCGAACTTGCACTACAGACTGGAAGCAAAGTTGCATCAGATTGCAAGCGAACTTGCTTCAGATTGGAAGCAGACTTGCATCAAATTGGAAGCAAAGTTGTAGTCTGCTTAACA
>Ga0116231_10009337_pt1 | contig 16619 bp, 9 predicted proteins | sample S1TSphgellanicum_2_FD_89695 | JGI IMG/M metagenome (GOLD analysis project Ga0116231, IMG submission 89695) | Host-associated microbial communities from peat moss isolated from Minnesota, USA - S1T2_Fd - Sphagnum magellanicum MG | ecosystem: Host-associated > Plants > Peat moss > Unclassified...
GAACCAACAAGGTTATTCTATCAATAGGAGGCATTTTGTTTTTCCATATTCTTGAATTCTCTAATATGTTCCATGAATTCATTTTCAATTTTTGCATAGATATTCAAACATGGATGTCAATTGATACATAATTAATATTGAAATATAGATCCTTTGTTAGAAAAAATCAAGAAAGGAATTTTGAATGATGATATTAATATGCACTGGTTACTTCTATTTGTGTTTTAAATTTTAAATATAAAGTTTCTAATAAATCGATTTCACCAAGACATTCAACCTGGTTTTCACTGATAAAAATAAGTTCTTCTTTCTATGCAATATTTCATTGCTTGATACATATCTTGAAAGTGTTTTATCGGTTTTGCTATTTCATCCTTCTTGTTGTAACTTTTCAGGTTTATTGTTTAGAAGCTTCCATAATTGGACATTAATGTCTTTGTCAATGGCCTTTACACTTTTCCTAATTAAACTTGTGGAATGTTTATTAACTTTTTAACAATGTTCTTCTAGCTTTCAATGATCTAAGCTATTACAAAATGCATATTTGATTTTCTCCCATTATCACCTCATTTCCAATGGAGTTTTATTTGGTTTAAAGTGGATCTCCCATTCAATTTGATTGTTGTCTACAACAATTGATTACAAAAGGTAGCTTGAGGTCAAGTGTTTTATATTCAATGCAATTTTTTAAAAAATATTCTTCAAAATTCTTTTTAATTGTTTTGTGAAGTTTGGATGCATGTGTATCATTATAAATTATGTTTACATTTGTTGTCATTTTTTAACTTGGTTCATCTTCCCAAGTTTTTTTTTTCATCTAATGCCTTATTGTTCTTTATACATGACACTTAATTATTTCAAGTCCTTTTTTATTATAAAAGAAATGAAATGTAAAATTTGGGATATCACTTGTGTCAAATATCTCAAAATGTGACACCCATTTTGAGACCAATAACATCCTTTACTTCAATTAACCTATGCATTTTCACAATAGTTATTTTTTCCCCAAATGTTTTATTCAAAGATATTAAACATATTACTATTTTAATTCAAAAATGCATATCAATTGAAAAACATTTTCGTCATACAAAATATATTTCTTCGTGCATTGTAGCTTCAAAGTTCCCTATCCATAGAGAGTTGTTAACTACTACACATATTTACTTAGAAATCTTCTCCTACTAAGCTTTCCAATTGTTGTCAATTTTAGAAGCATCACCAAACTCTATTCTAGACATATTGAGTTGAACTGAATGCCATTGGCGGGTTGCTCAATTCATTGGAATCCATTGTGGGGTGTGGGATGTAGTTATTGAGGTGGTGTCCTTTGAATTCATTGTCTCTTTTTTTGAGTCTATTGCTAGTTTTCTAGGTATGGTGGGGAGTTTTCCTTTTCTACATCACTTTTAGTAATACTACTTGCTGATATTAGAAGATTTAATTCTTTATTATAAGCGAGTTCTAGTGTTTTGGATGTATCATCTTCAACATCCGAAATGTTCCTTGGGCACTTTCGTAGCAAAATTGATTCACTTATTTTCCTCTTAGCTTGAAATTCGAGTAGGTAATCACACTACTTGTGAAACTACGTTTTATAATTTTGATTTGTCAACCTGCTACTTGGAAACTCACCGGAAGATACTAAACTCTATTTGTGCGATGTTACAAAGTTGTAAACATCTCCCAAAGTTGAGAGTTTTATTAGGTTGTTCTTCAATTATTACATTTAGTAGCCTCTTGAAAATTGTCTAATTTTATTTGGATTATTTGAATGGGAATAATCATTGGTCTAAAACATTATAACTGGTAGAAAAACTATAGTTTTTATTCATGTCATGTGTGGTATGTGTAACACGTAATTGTGATCACTTGATTGCCCCTTGGGCCTGATGTGGCATCATGCCATTTTTGGTTAACATTCTTGTTTACATGCCATGTGTCTAATTCATACCCTCTAGCATATATTATTCCTATACTTCATTGCACTCCTACATAGACTTTCATATCAAGTGTGAAACACTCAATACATTTTCCAAGCTTGAATTCATATTTGGATTTATAAGAGGTCTTTATGTAATGAGAGAAGTTAACTGTCAAATTATTGTGTGAAAAATCTAAACATGTATATATCTTAACTAACGTGTATTATAAATGTTGGAATTGGAGATTACACATATTGGAGGTATTTAATTTGGTGCATTTTTCACCTTGTGAATGCCACACAACTAGGTTGATGGCCTAGTCCATTTCCATATGAACATCCTCCATACCTTATCCATTTCCCTATTGTTAACTGATATTGTTTCTTCATATGGATCTTCCTTTGTAATTGAATCATTTCATGGCCAATTTTTTGCTAGGATTGAATCCTTTACTTTTTTTTAATACCAACATGTGTTTACATTGTTGATGAAATCAAATTTTGAAAATTTGATTTCTTTAGGGTCGTCTTCATGGATTTTTCAATGTTTTCATGGTAGGCTACTTAGAAATTTTATAATTGACATTTTCATGACTGTCCCATATATCTTGTAAGCGATAAGAAAATCTCCAATATTCAACCACTAGTTGCATTTCTACATCTATAATCTTGAATTATTTTTTTTACCATCAGGAACATATTTAAATCTAGTGGTGTTCATGAATGTTGTCAATGATTGTTTGTCATATTCTTTGTGATCGCTTATCTCAACATCAAGATTCAATTTTTTCAACAAACAATTTTAATGTTCAATTTCAACCACTATTCATGTTAGCACTTTTATTGTTCCACAATTTATTGTAAATAATGGGATTTTTCTTTCTCTTTCGGTTGTTGATCTGTCGTTTCTTTCGACTATCATACACATCTTGTGGTTTTGGTGCTGGCCTTGTCAATCGATAATTCACCAGATGTTTTAAAACTTTGTTCTTTAAATCCTATGGCAACCATGTTCACCTATTTAGAGTTGCACATAATCATCTTCAGGGTTTCAAGAATTTTGTTGATAGTAGGTTCCTAACGGTTATTAAATCCTCTATCAACAAATCATTTAGTAAGCTTGTGAAAAAATGTTTTAGAATCAACTTTTTCAAACTTGTGCATTCTTTAAAGAAATCCATGGCATGTGTAAACATTGCCTAGTGGTAGTCTTCCATATCCTCTTTTGAAATATTTACAATTTGTTTTAATAATGTAAGACTTTCTTTTTCTATCTTTGCATTCATCCATTGCCACACCACCCATTCATTTGTTTTGTCAAATGTTATTTTCCATTATGTTCCCCATGTTCTAAATTCCAACAAATGTTGGAGGGGCAGTAACTAAGTGTCATCTTTTGGATATTCCCAAGGTTTTATTATCATTTTACATATTCTATTTAATATGCTTGAGATTAATGTATATTCAATCATTAATTCCAATGTGTTCGATGTGAAAATTGGTGTCAATTTTCTTCTTGCGATAACAGAAGCTCGTTGTATAGATCAAGCAAATTAGTGGTAGAGGAATAATAATGCAATTTGATTATACAAGTAACAAGAATAAGATGTAAGAGGTTGAAAGAATGAACAAAAATAAGAATAAACTTCAACTAATGTAGACAATGTGAAGTGTCATAAGTTGTTTCATATTGTTTCTATTCCAAATGGGCACATGCCTTTTGGTGGTGAATAAATAATGTTTGGTTTGGCAATACCTCTTAGTGGGTCGTTGGGATTTAATTTAACATTTTGTACGGTTTAGATGTTGTAGAACTTGAATACATTTCATATTAAGGAAATATGAAGTAAGATTTTGAAATGTGACTTAAACATTTCACGTGTCGAATTGTTTTGAAAGAAAACAACGTAAATTATTTCCATGTGACGCACCCCCAAACTCCTTAATAAATTCAATTGTGAATCCAAAGGTGAAAACAACGGAAGGATAAGGAGTTGGGGTACGTTCCTTGGTTCGTAGCACTTTGGGGGGGAGAGGGGTGTGTTGGAACTCTGGGATGGGGACTAGGACGAGTAACAAGCAAGTCTATTATTCACACAGACTTGCATAAACCAAACAACAAGTTGGTTAGTGTGTAGTTGGAGCATTTTTCGTGCGCAGACGAACCATGGGTAAACACAGATTCATAAGACTCACCATAGCCTGAATTTGGGGGAAGCCACCACCTTCCCCCTTATAGTATTCTTTGCGCTTGGCCACAAGGCTTGCACCCAAATGTCATTTTGTCCTAGGACTCCCAAGTGGGGAGTCTCGAAATTCATGAAATTGGAATTCTTGGGACTTTGGAAGCCCATAATTTCTTTTGTAAACCTTTAATTGAGGCTAGGTCTAAAGTAAAGTTTTAGTCCTTGTTAAGAACTTTTCAACAATATGTGGAACACTACCTGCACACAAGTAAATCAGGGCGATTCTTGACTTTTACTAGTCGGGAGTCAAATTTCGAGGGTTTAGGGTTTATGGTTTTTAATACCCAAATGGGTCATGCGAGCCCATTTCAGACATATAAGTTCCAAGAGCTTTTCAATGATATTTTTTTAAAAAAATCAAATGAGTTTTGACCCTTGCAATCGCCTTTTAAAGATTTGGGGCTCCATCAAGACTCTAACTCCCAAAATGGGAGCTCACTTGGGAGTGTAGGGGTTCATTCTTTCACACTCTTTTACATTCTTGAGAGCATGAAATGTGACTCCCGGGCTTCACTTTTGATTCACACCTTTGCAAGCCTTTGCCTTAATCGTGAACCCAAGGCTAAGGTTGTGACATTTGATTTGACATACACCTTTTAGTGGGTCAATGGGATTTAATTTAACATTTTGTATGGTTTAGATGATGTAGAATTTGAATACATTTCATATTTAAACAATATGAAGTAGGAATTTGAAATGTGAATTAAATGTTTCACGTGTTGAATTATTTTGAAAGAAACCAACATAAATTATTTCCAACCTGTTTCTTTTCTCCAAATTTTCACAAGAATATTATTTACTGCCAATGTTAAAATAAATCTCATCTATTTTTTTCATCCATAAAGATCATTCATCCATGTAAACATGGTAAAATATTCTTCCATGTCACCAATATCATGTACTATGTGTCAAAGAATATTTTTCTAATATTTTGTCAACATGGATATAATATTTTAAAAAAGATTCAGTTAGGATTGTTCATGCATTCATGCTCGCTTGCTCATGCTCATGCTTGCAAGCTCATGTATTAGCATCCTTGAACATATTAAAAAGAATGAATTTAGAATAACATTAACAAAACTTGATACTATAGTTTTAAAACCACATATCCATATGATTTGTTATGAATTTGCAAAAGCAACATAGAAAATACATGATATAAATTTTATGATGTTTATGTCTGTAACCATATCAAATTAAGATTAAGAATCAAGGGTTGAGGAAAAAACAATCAAGAAATTTGAAATGTAATAAACCTTACAAAATCATCAGATGTAATAAAATTTTGATAAATTGCAGCCAAAGCAAATGATAGGAGAATAAGGAAACAAACTTGTTTATCAAACCCACAAAAAAATCAAGCTATGAAATACTTCAAGACATAGGCTACTTGCAATATAACCTTCATACAAAATCAACACAATTGTAAAAAAGGTTTCAATACCTCATGAAAATTACAAAATATGGACAAAACTTGAAATCTACATTATACAATTACAAACATGTTTAATAATTATGTGGAATTACAAGAAGAATAGAAGAAATGCAACATGTAACTTTTGATAATAGTCATGTCGAAAACAAATGATGGATTATGTGCATCAAACTTACAAAAAGTAAATTATAATTGTACAAAAATGTTATAATATACATTAAATATATAAAGTAATATGTGAAAATTAGAAAACATTGAAGTTAAAATGCATTGAATACCAAAACTAAAATTTCAGAATATAGAGACAAAATAGAGTGTGCATTAGTTACATAAACTAAAATGTCAACGTACAAAACAAGACATTTAGTCCAAGAAATACAAAAAATGAAAATCCATCCTACAAAACAACATAAGCTAGTGCATTAGGTACATTAACTAATATGACAAAATAAAAAAACATTGAAGTTAATGCATTAAATACGAAAACTGAAATTTCATGCAACAAAAAAGAAGAAGATAGTGCATCAATTATATAAATTGAAATGTCAACATACAAAAACAAGATTGTTAATGCAAGAATTACAAAAAATCAAAATCTATGATACACTAGAACATAAGCTAGTGAATTAGGTACATAAACTAATATGTCAAATTACCAAAATTGCTTGAAGTTGTTGTTGACCATATTTTTAACACAAATTGCAAACATACATCCTAAAAGACTTAATGGTTAGTGAGTTAGATGCATAGAACGTTCAATGTTGTGATTCAAAAAAAAATTGTAATCCTATAAAATGATTCATGTCAACATAGAAGTCAACAAAATATTTAGGTGTTTGTACTTCTAGCTTGTTGGATGCCATAGTTTGTATGTGGATTATAGATAAACAAGGTCAAAGGGGATCAAACATGATGAAAATGGCTATAATATGCTATTGGTCACCCTATGACATAGACAAGAAACAACACAAGTAAACTAAACATGCTTGTATAATGATTAATTTAGTAAATCTACACATGTAGCATCAAATGAATATGACAAATGCAGAAAGTAGAAAATGGGTTTCTCTTACCCACATTTGGACAATTTGCCATTGTAGCTTGCCTTCGCACATTGAGAAGATGCAACTAAGCGTTTTCACAACCTTCCGATACTTCTTTTTCCAACATCTCTTTGTCAAATTCTTTAAACCCAAAACTTTTGATTAGCCATTCCAAAGACATACAATGAACATCTGCACATCAATTATTTTGTCCAAAGTGCATCAAGGCACACCATGGGTGATACATGTGCCTACAACTAGAAACTAGGATATTGTTGTGGGGAAACCCACACAAACAAACAACACAAGGACCAATTTTGAGGAAGCTTGGTCCTTGCTGTCAGATTGCAAATCTAGATAATGGATGAAGGTGGTAGATGTGAATTTAATTCCTACATAATTATCCACACCACTGTAACAACAAATTTGCACTTCACATGCATACATTCACTAATTTTGCTTGGAATTTCAACACACTTAACTCTTCCATTCATTAAAACACTAGTTTCATGGTTATTTCATATAACCCAAATTTGCACTTCAGAATACATTGTAAAAAACTCTAGAAACAAAATTACAATTCATTTATTCATACTTTGATACTCTAGCAAATTCACACAACAATCTGAACATAGAAACCACTATAGAAGTTTGTACTTTTCTATTTTACTAAAAATTGAATCAAAATTACAATAGAATTCCATGTTTTATTGAAAATGAAATCAAAACAACAAATAAAATATGTGATTTTTTATTACAACGTACCTACAACTCCTCTTATTCTTCCCAAAATTGTGTCTAAAAATCCCCTTTCTTCTTCCTAGAATTCCCCCTTTTGGGTAGTCCCAAATCACATCATCATGGTTCTAAAAACAACAAAAACTCAAAATTCAAACTAACAATGTTCCATGATAAGTCCTTATCCAAATGCCTTGTTCATCCAAACCATGTACTCATCCTACCCCCTTAACAAAGAGTGGAAAACCAAATCGTTATCCTTCTTTATGAGAGCAACATGTTTCTCCCCCAAAGAAGAGTATTGAAGCTCACAAAAAGTTTTCCTTTGCTCAATGTCTTTGAGCTCAATGTCCTTCAAATCCAACTTGGGAGACACTTTTTTGAATTAAGACTTGTGGTTGAGGCTTAGATTTCTTAAACACCTTTATTGCATTCTTTGAGTTATCAAAACATTAGAATCTAGAGTAAACTTGTTTTCAATTACTTGTTTTATGGGTGATGTTTGATGCTTACCCAATTGCAAAAACCCAAGGATCTCCCCAAGAATAAACAAACGTTCATTAGGAATTGTGATGCTACTTATCGATTCATGTTGATGTTTTTTAGCTTCTAAGAGCCATGTTTTCTCCACCTCTTCCATTTAGTGAAGCTTCCACAAATTCCATACACAACTGCATAGTTCTCAATTGGTCAAATTACTTTTGCTTCTCCTTCAAGGCACAATCGACTTGCAACTTTGATGCCTTCGGCTCCATGGAGGCAAGTTGCAATAGTTGGCCTACTTCAACAACTAATTTTTTATTCCATTCCTTGGAGTCAACTATAAGTTGTGATGTTTCTGCAATCTCCGACTTGGTGACCTTTGATGCATGCTAGCCTTCAAGTTGGGATTTGTGCTTCACACTTGAGGCTTTCACCAGCTTCAAGTTTCTTTGTTGAGCTTCCATTTTCTCCATCCTTTTGAAGAGCTTGGAACTTTGGTTTGAATTAGTTTCCTCAATAAACACCACACAACTCATAGATTGCCCAAATTCTTAACAATAATGCTAAGAGCAAAATTTTTAGCAATTAATTTTGAATAAGACATTTATGCCTTGCCATAACACAATGGTCAAATCTTCTCAACCCTTGCTTTTACTTGCAAGTGACAACATTTTATGTAACAAAAACTAGATCAAGGAGTAGCCTTCTTGAAAATCTTGACGAGTTTTTCATTTGCCACATATTTGCTCACCTTCAATTGGTATGGGTTGACACCAACACTAGGCAAACCCACCTTCACAAAATATTGGAAATCCCTCTCAAGAGGTGGTTTCTTATATCTTTCCATTTTCGCCTCAAGCTTGGACAACATCCTTGTAACTTTTGCTTTTATTCGAATCTTCCATATTTGTGTCCAACGTCATGTCATCACTATCATAAGCTTTTTCCTCCATATCCAATTCAAAACCTTTAGACCTCATGATGCAAAAATATATATCTTAATGTATGTAGATTGCAACAAGGGGAAAAAAAAAAAAAAAACCCCATATTTATTGCATTTAAAAAACTACAATAGATCTTGGAAAGTTCAAATGTAACAAACTAATTGACAAAGGGTAGAGGTAGGCTAGGAAGGATGGCCTAGATTCTACATTAAAAAACCAGTTAGGTGTTGACACCTACCTATTTAGCTAAATAGGAAACAATTTCAAGCACTTGTTTTGATTTATCTTATCACCTTTGGCACTTAGTCACAAAATGTCATAATAATTGAAGCATGTTTTAATGACCTTGCTAACATTTCAATTTTGACAATAAATGAATAGATGAATGAAAAGGTTTGAGTGGAACTAGATGTGAAAGTTATTAATGACATATTTGAAGCCCATTTGTGACCATAGATTGAAATCAATGGGTGACATGGAATGAGGAAAATTACCACATGAGACTAGAGCCTAAAGTTGGAACTTGGGATGGTAAAATGTTTTTCCCCCTATGTACACATGCAAATAAAACCCAAGAATTTAATCACAAAATGAATGTTGTACGAATAAACTTAGGAGTAAACATGGGGATGTAAGCATTCATCCTCATTATGGATGAATGATTTTTCCATAATTTAATTAACTAGAGCTTCATGGAACATAATCTAATTCTATATGATATAACAATTGTTGAATAATTTAATGTAAATTCCATTATAGATGTATTTCATGAGCTATGGTTTAAAATGCCATTATATCAAAATGTCTTAAGTATATTACTATTATTATGCTAACATCCACCCCATGGTCATTGTTGTTTTAAAAATAAAATAAAATAAAAATTATTATTATTATTATTTAGGCAAATTGACCAAGTGTCATTGATGATAGTGAGTGTTTTTTCCTCCCCTTCCTTTAAAGGTGCCACAACTTCTTTCAAACCTATTTATGGATGTCATTGGCAACAATGGGGTTTTTTTGTTCATTCTTCATCGAAGTTTGTCATGACTATTTTCAAATTTAACCAATGTTGTTGACAACAATGGGTTTTGAATGTTTTAAATATCTTTAAATTACATAATGTCATTGGTGATAATGGGTTTAAAAAATAAATTAAAATTTAGTTTTAGGCACCGTAATTAATCTTTTTCAAACAACCTACTATCATAAATGATAGTGCGGTTTTTTTTAATAATTATTTATTTTCAAGGCACCCCAAGTTTCCATGAAGTAAATATATAATGTTGTTGACAACAGTTGGGCAGGGTGGGGGGGAGGGGTGATACTCATTCCATGTCAATATTTTTTGAATTATTTAACATTGTTCATAAAAAAATGATTTCTCAAACAAAATTTTAAAATTATTTTGGTCCCATCATCATACTTTCCCCTATTATCACAATTTCATTATCTATCATTATTAAATGACATTCAAGTTTAAGATATTAATACTTGGACAAAAAATGATAAATTTTTTTGAATTTATTTATTTTCCAATCATGGATGAATTTCATCCAATGATTTATTTATTTAATTCAAATCATAAATAAAATTCATCCATATGAAATCATTCATCTATGGACATATTCATCCATGGTGGATTAAAATCATGTTAAGCTTAAAGTTCCAAGCTTAGGATTTACACTCATGCACAAGCCATCCTTGAGATGAAGTTGACAAAAAAAGTAATGTGACACAAAGTTTTACAAATTGTGTACTTTACACTGTCTCACTTTTGACTGTTTTTGTCTACACCGTACCATGGAAACACGTGTTTGATAAGGTGCTTGACAAAGGAACCCAATGATTGCCCAACACTTTAAAGTGGTCAACCAATGTTCCTTACTATTTATCCATTACTACCATGTCCTATATAAAGGTGTACAAGCAAGATAAAGTGAACAAATTTTTTACCTTGTCAAAACTACAATAAGTAGATTTTAAATAACCATTAAATGAAAGCCATCATAAAATGGTGAAACATTTAATGTTTTTGATTGAATGATAAAAGATAAGATGAACTTTTACATTAATGTGGATTAATTTTCAAATTCCACCTTGTAAAAGTAGGTTTCAAGTAGGTTTTTAAAAATACAAATAGCTTTTGACATTTACTTTTGAGTGTGGGTTTTTTGTTTCAAATAGGTGTCAAGTAAGGTTTAAGAAAGATAAAAGAAAAAAAAATTGATGGCTTGCTAAAATAGATGATGATCTTCATATCATAAATTAACACACATGTCTATTTGATTAAAAATTTTAGTGAAAAAGTAGGTTTGAACACATATAAAGGTCAATTAGTGTCAAATCTACTTTTCATCTACTTTTAAAGTTCTTTTCTTTAATGTTTTGGAAACTATATTCTTATAAATTTAATATATTAAATGAATGTTACTTGACATATACTTTCACCTAATTTGATTTTTTGTTTGGTAGTCATATGTTTGACACATGGTTTAAGTAGAAATGTTTATGTTTTTTGTATATTTTATCTTACTTTGACCACAAGAACCTACCTTCTTAACCAAGGAGTCAACTAAGTATTGACAAGGACACCTAGTAGCTACCCAACACTTGAAGGTGATGGGCAAGGACTCCCACAAATATATCCATTACTACAATGTAGTGTATAAGAACCTCCTTTCCTAAATGTAAGGACTCAATTAGAAGCTTGAAAAGGAACATGATAGTCATTTCCCAACACTCTAGGGTGATGGACTAGGACTCCAAACTATTTATCCATTACTAGCATCTTGTGTATAAGAACCTATCTTTTAAACCAAAGATTTAATTAGGCATTAAGAAGGGATGTGACGATGGTTTTCTAGCACTTTAAGGTGATGGACTAGGATTCCATATTGTTATCGAATATTAACATCTTATGTACAAGAACCTATCTTCTTAACCAAGGATTCAATTAAGTGTTGACAAGGACACCCAATGGTTATCCAACATTCTAACCTCTTGGTGATGGATTAGAATCCCAAGTTTTTATCTATTATTACCATGTAGTGTATAAGGACCCAAGACTTGGTGGTCTAATAGAACCCCCTTTTAAACCTATGTACTTTAGCACATGTTTAACAATGACATTATGTGCTAACCACTTATCTTAAGGATTAGTAAACATAGTCAACACAATTTAAAAGCATAACATGGAGATGACAAATAAAGGGCAACAACTTAGTACATATAAATTGATAAACATGTACAAGGTTGCTATGAATAGAATGAACTCACCTCTATTAAGACTATATGGTGAGGTGAAGAAATTTGATGTTCTTATATTGAAGCCTTTTCAAGAGGTTTGTTCATGTGCTAATGTGGTCTCCTCAAAAGTTTAAATATTGCAATGCACGTAATGGGGAAAACAAGTTTATAAATACTAGGTAACAAGTTAAGAAGATTTCAAAAATTCTCCTTTTACTACATGGTGAAAACTACAAGTAGTTGCACACTACTAAATCCAAAAACCAAAATTATGCTATACATAGTCCAAGGGATTGCATTTATTAATCACTTGGGGGTGAAAGCACACTATGATACATGACCCCCTCATGTGCTATAATACTACACTTTTGGGTCTAGTATTATAGCACATATAATATAATTGTTCCAAACATATGGTACATTTAATTTTGGGTATCAATTTTGGTTTTTAAGCCCTACAATTGTTATTTTTACAAAACTACTATTATGTAATATTATTTTTTGAAAAATCGTTATCTATATTGAAGGATCCATGGGTATATTTATCTAGTATACATCAAGGTATAATAGGGCTATTGTTTTGTTTTGATTACACTTATTTTAAGGCTTCATTAGTCATTAAAATAATCAATTTAAATGGAATATAAATATGGCCCATCTAGTTATGTTTGTCATTTTCTAGGTGAATGTGATTACTTGTCAAAATTTCAATTTACCACACATTTATCGCATCTTTGTTGAAAAAACTCATTTTCTAAGATGAAAATTTTCAAATGAATCACATGGTATCCAAACATGGTTCAAATTATGTGAAATGACATGGTTCAATATACCTTCAATTTTCATAAAGATTAAAAATCATTTAAATTTTTTTTGGAGTATATTTGTGTTTTTTAGTACATAGGTACTTTACAAAGGATGATAAATCCATTGTCACAATCCAAGTCACCCCCCCAAAAAATCATTATGGACTTTTTTCCTCTAGTGGAGTTGGAAACTAAGCCTATAACTTCTACCGCCACACAATGAAGTAACATAACATTCAAGATGAAAAAATCAAGTAAGAAAAAGTCTCTAAAACATTTTAAGATTTAAAATGAAAAATTCAAATTTGTAAAGTCCATTTTGATATCTAAATTGATTTTTTAAAGGCCCATATTTTTCGAGGTTTTAAAAAAAAGTTTGAATTATAGTGGTATAACTTGGAAATGGAAAAAAATGTGAACTTCAACATCATTTAAATGTTTTTTTGAAAAATCACTAAATTTGGACTATTAAAATGGACTTTCATCAGCCCTTTTTGGGTGAGTGTAGTGTGCATTTACCTTGTTGTTCCCCTCTTTGCACTTCCTATTGTTTTCCTCATCACGCTTATTGCTTCTTTCATTGTCATGCTTGTTGTTGCTCCTTGTCTCACACTTATTGTTTTTCCTTATCGTGCTTAGTACTACTTTGCTTTTCACGCTTATTGTTAATTCTCATCGCATTTGTTGTTTTTCCTTTTTTCATGCTTACTAATTCTCCTCATCATGCTTGTTATTATTCCTTTTTTTGTGCATGTTATTTCTCTTCTTCACATTTGCTATATATTGTTCCCCTTTTCGCACTTGCTACTACTTTTTTTCTTCGTGTTTGCCCTTTCAGATGTTATGCAAGCACATATTTACGAAGGTCTAAGTGAAGGTGTTCAATTATTAGTTCATTGTACCACACCTACATTTTGTTTATCCTCAACCCATTTCTTTATAATGCTCATTACATATCTGTTTTGGCTTGCCACATCTTATAATTACCCATCTTTTATGGTGTTAATGTGGTCATACCATTGACGATCTAAGTGCCTTGGAACAATGAAGGAAGGTTTAAATTGTGTAAAATTTCCATACATTCCAGATCATGTTTATAGTTTTGCTTCCTTGTTTTTGGAATTGATGTGTGAAGGTTATTTCCACATAGTATTGAAGATGCTGATTTGAACAAGGAACTAAGTGTTGATATAGAATGGATGGCATACATGGGAGGTTTCCACCACCTATGCATTCTTCTTGCCACCAACTATAAATTTTTGACTAACAATGCCTTTTGGCACCTCGTAGGTGTGATTTCTTTCCTTTGCTTTACAATAACAATGCATGGAAATAAACGAGGGTTGTATTTGATTTAGGCTATCCTACAAGGTGGAATTCTTGGTATTGGTTGTCAATATTCATTTGTAGGAACACATAATGTTTTGGAGCTAGATTAATGTATTGTTATTCACTTGGTGGTGACCTATTCCACAAGCAAATGGTTCATAGGTTCAAGGACAAACGAATTGTTGTGCTCTTTAAGCTAATCAAAATTTTGGGTTTTAGGTCTAACAAACATAAAGGAATTGGAATTAACTTGCTACATTCATTGTTAAACAAATGTAGAAAAACACATTTTTTGAATGGAATTTTATCCAAAAGGTTTAAATTTTTAAAAAATTCTAGATTTAATTGATATATAACAATATCATATTCCCAAAAAAATTCATCCAAGAATTCCATTAACCACCTCAGTTTTGAAATATAAATTTAAAATTTCAAACTTTGTGACAAGTATTATTTTGTCACAAATTTTTTCTCTACATTCAAATTTTTCAATGTTTATTGAATTTTTCAAATACCTGATTAGATTAAGTTTTAAGCTAATCAAATATACTTTAAAAAAAATAAAATCCAAGATGTGATGTCCATATGTTGCCAAAAAAATAAATTGCATAAAGATTATACTTGTGATTATAATTTTTGGGGGGCTTAATGTGCTTTCACCTTTCTATCCAAACAATACAATAGGAAAGTAGTGATTGGATTTGTACAAAATTAAAAGTCCCATCAGGGTTAAAAATAATAAAAAGAACCACAGCAACCAAGGTGGAACTCCTTACCAAGGATTACATTTTACATGTGTCCTACATGTATTGGTTTATTAAATATCAAAAGTATATTTTAAATGTAATTTTTGGGACTAGATAATAATATTGAAACCAAACATGACTCATATTATAATAAAAACTATATATTTTTGCATGAAGACCTAGATTATAATCAAATGTATAATTTTGTTTTTAACCATGATGAAAAATTTTGAACTTTTTTGACCATTAAGGACATTCAGAATCAAAATCAACAACATTCGTTAAAAGGATTCAATACATGTGAATTTTAAAAATATAAACATATGTGGCCCTTTTTATGAAATATATTAGAGCCCATAATAAGTTTGAAAATATTTGATGAAGGTTTGAGTAACAAAAAACATGTTCACATTTTCCTAGCACAATGTTGTATATATAAACCCAAATTTACCAGTGACATTAAATTTATGTATTATTTTTCATGAAAATGCAACATTGCCTTCCTTTAAACAACAAAAAATATTTTGTTTTTTAAGAAGTCTTTATGTTTTTGAAGGTGATAAACACGTTTAAATGCAAATAAAGTACACCTAACTAAGGGAATTTAGGGCATGCTTTATGTTTTTTTTCATAATAGGCCTTTTGGTTCATCCATATATGGTATAGTATAAATTTGGAGCATGAATGGTTAAGTTTAGCATAGGATTAGGGATGAGTGAAATGAAAAACAATATTCAACTGTAGATTTTCCACTACTTTATGACCACTAAAACAAGTGGGAATCACACAAAATTTTTTGGGATGAAATTTCATTAATAATAAAATGTGGTGTAACAAACCTAATTACATTTTTATTTTTCAAACTTGAAAACTATAGAAATCAAGGACAATCAACATAGTCCTTGGTACATTATACTATGAATGTACCCATCATTGCAAATAATTGAAAAGAGGCTCCTACCAAAGATTTTTTGTTTAACCCTGAAAGAGCTAAACTTGGAACTAATCTAATGCACAAAAAAATTCCCATTAGTCTTCATTTTCGTTTGAAGATGCAAATAAGACAATTTTCTAGTTGATTCAAGGTACCTTTTCTAAATCAAATAAATTTAAAACTAATTTGAAGCATAATTAGTTGATCCCTCATTTTCACTTGAGCATGTAAACAACAAAAGTTCCAAGAAATCTAATGAAAAAAGGTACCCTAAACAAGAAATTAGGTAATTAATCTTTATGAATACAATACCAAGTTTTTTTGAGCCAATGTGTGTTGCAAAGGCATTGCACACACATGAACTTGGAGCTATCATGTTTAATAAAAACACAAAACATGTACCTTAAATCCCAGACATGTTGAACAATAGAAAGAAATAAAATTAAGCCATATTTGGGGTTTGTGTGTAACTAATGCAATAGGTCTTGGAGGTTTGGCAACCTCTTTCTATAAATAGCTTGTTGACACTAAAAGAAATTTTGTTGAGAGTCATAAAGCTTCAGTTAGCTTGAGGACTCGACCACGTGCCCAAGACTCAAGAAGTAGGGCAGAGACTCCAGATCAACCGTAGAGCTAGACGACAGCATAGCCAGGCTGGTAGGACCTTAGCCACAATTGTGTGGTAGCAGCAGCAGGGTATATAAGCTTAGTGACTCTATCTGCTAAGGATGGAAGTGATTGTGTACTC
>Ga0116231_10009338_pt1 | contig 16619 bp, 19 predicted proteins | sample S1TSphgellanicum_2_FD_89695 | JGI IMG/M metagenome (GOLD analysis project Ga0116231, IMG submission 89695) | Host-associated microbial communities from peat moss isolated from Minnesota, USA - S1T2_Fd - Sphagnum magellanicum MG | ecosystem: Host-associated > Plants > Peat moss > Unclassified...
CGACGTTAATCGCCATCTTCGCGGCGCTGTCTGCATGGCGGCAATTCGCTGCTGTATCCAAGATCATTCATCTCAGCGTGCGTAGCATTGATGAGCTGGTTGACAACGCAATGGGCATCGTCCTCGCCGGGCGTCAGTCCAATGAACTCCGCCACCATGCGTTCATACCAGACCGCCATATCCGTTACCGTGATTTCGTAGAGCGATTGAAACCATTACCCCAGCACCGGCCGTCGCCGCGCCCATGGCCGGGCGCGCTCGATCTGGCCTGCGAGCGCGAACAGCAGCGCATCGCGCCCCACCGCCGCACCGAATTGCACGCCTACCGGAAGCCCGGTCGGCGAAACCCCCAGCGGTACACTCATCGCCGGCGCGCCCGACGCATTGAACACGCAGGTGAAAGGCGCGTGGTGCCAAAAAGCGTCGTAGAATTCATCAACGCTTTTGTCTGCCCCGGCCAGGTGCCCCAGCTTCGGCGCTATCTCGGCTGTGGTGGGAGAGAGCAGAACGTCGTAGCGCGCAAAGAAACGGCCCATCGATCGCGCCATGCGGTGCAGCGTGTTCACCGCCGCCAGATAGTCGGTGGCGGACAGGGCGCGGCTCTCCTCTATCCAGGCGAGATTGACCGGTTCTACAAGAGACGAAATATCGTCAATGCCCAGCAGGGAAGCGCGCGCCTGCGCGCCGGCAAGCACACCGACGCCGGCGATGACGCGCCAGGCGGATTTCAGCGCATCCGCATCATAGTCGCAAACACATTCCTCAACCTCATGACCGAGTTCCAGGCAGAGTCTTGCCGCGTCCGCCGCCGCGGCCGCGCACGCCGGGTCCACGTACGTGCCGAGCGGCGAGGCCGGTGTGTAGCCGATGCGCAGCGGCGGCGGATCCGCATCGAGCGCGAGGAGAAACGGACCGCGCGCCGGCGGCGCATACGGGTCGCCGATATCGGGCCCCGACGAGACATCGAGCAGCGCGGCACTGTCGCGTACACTGCGCGTCACCGCGTGCGGCGTGGACATGCCGGCAATCCCTTCAACCGCGACAGGCCCCAGCGGATTGAGCCCGCGGCTCGGCTTGAAGCCGAACAGACCGCAATGCGCGGCCGGCACGCGCGTCGATCCCGCACCGTCCGAACTATGCGCCGCCGGCACGTAGCCGGCCGCCACGGCCGCGGCCGATCCGCCCGAGGATCCGCCGGGGCTGCACGTCAGATCCCACGGATTATGCGTGGCGCCAAAAGCTTCGGGCTCGGTGGTAAAACTCAGGGCGAATTCGGGCGTGTTGGTCTTGCCGATCAGCACCAGGCCGGCTGCCTTGTAGCGCGCCGCCATGGTCGTATCGGCCGCGGACACCGCATCGGCAAACAGCCGCGATCCGGTGGAGAGAAGGGTGCCCGCCACCTCCAGCCCGGTGTTTTTCAGCAGGAAGGGCACGCCGGTGAACCGCCCATTCGGCAGGCCCGCGGCAATCGCGACGCGCCCCATGTCCTCGAACCGGTGCACCACGGCGTTCAGTGCCGGCTCGCACGCCTCCATGCGCGCCAGCGCGGCATCGAGTAATTCGTCGGCGGTGACTTCGCCGGCGCGGACCAGCGCCGCCAGGCCCAGGGCGTCTCGTTCCGCGTAGGTGGTGAAATTCATGCGTTGAAATCCTCAGTAAGCAAGAAAGTATGTTCTTTTTTGAAAAAAAGAACCAAAAAACTTTTGGATATGGGAGCCGCGCTGTCGGAACGGCGCGGCTAAACAGACAAAAGTTTTTTGCTTCTTTTTTTCAAAAAAGAAGTCTTTCTTACTCTTCTATAAAAACCGCATCCGCATAACCCGCGCCGAGCTTCTCACAAACAAGATGCCCAGGCAGCAGCACCAGCGCCCCCGTCACCCCCAGCGCATCCAACTGATGCGGCACGCCATTGCGGTTCTCCAGATGCCCGGCGCCCATGATCGCCACCACCGGCCGCCCGCGCCGGGCCGCGATCGCTTCGGCCATCGCGCGGTCCCAGGTGAGTTGCGCGTCGATGAAATGCGCCAGCCGCTCCGGCGACATTTTGGGGCCGGCGTGCTCGGCCATGATGTCGGCGAGTTCGCGCCTGTACGACGCTGTGGGCGGCGCCGGCTTGCTCACCCCTTCGCGGTCGGCCGCGGCGACGCCGGCGAACCCGAGCTTGCTGACCAGATGGATGGTGCGGTTCGACACGTTCAGCGCGATCATCGGGATGCGGTGGTCGCGGGCGAAGGCGAAGATCGGCATATAGAGAGCGGGGTCAAAGCCCCAGACATGTTTCCAGTCCGATTGCGCTAAAAATTCGCCTTCGGAGAGGCGCCCGGCGACCCAGCGGTCCAGCACCGCCTGGTCGGCGCGCGGAAACATTTCGAAGCCGAGCACCAGCGACGGCTCGGCGGCATATAAACGTTTGATGACGGCCAACTGCCAGGCGTGATCCTGCGCGCGGTCGTGCTCCTCCCCCAGCAGAACGACCTTGTGCTGAGAGGCCCGCCCGACTGGGTCGGCGATGGCGCGCAGCGTGGCGGGCGAGACCCAGGCGCCGGCGGGGGCACAGGCAGGCGGCGGGGTGACCGCACAGCCGGCGACGAGAAGCGGAAGCAGAAGGGCGCGCATAGGCTTGCAGGTTGGGCGCATCTCCCGCCATACCAGCCTTTGCGATGAATGAGCCCGCAATCCCTGCCTCCACGCCGGCCACGCTGCACGGCACATATGTGCGGCTCGTGCCCCTGTCGCAGGACCATTGCGCGGGCCTGATCGACGCCGCAAGCGACGGCGATCTTTGGCGCTTGTAAGGTAAGCAGGAAAGCAGTTCTTTTTTGAAAAAAAGAACCAAAAAACTTTTGATTATATCAGCACCTGGCGATTCTCACCGAGCTTTGGCGGCTCGCCGGTGAGCGCCGCCTTGGCGTAGCCGTATAGCTGAACAATTCTGCTGTTCGGGCTGTCCCAATACTCCGCCTGCTCCACCGCAACATGCAGAAGCGCGATATCCGGGTCATCCTTCCCGTCCGGAAACCACGCTTTCAAAAGCTCTGACCAGCGGGAATCTATCTCGGCACGGTCGCGCACCAGCGACGCGCGGCCGCTGAAGGAGACGTAATCCTGCCGGTCCGGCTCGGCGTAGGTCACGCACACCCTGCTGTCGCCTGCCACCTCCGCGACCTTGTGGCTGCTGGCCCTGGTAAAAAACCAGAGCGAGCCGTCGAACCCCGTCTGGCTCGCCGCCATCGGCCGGCCGCGCAAATGCGGCCCGTCCTCGGTTACTAGCATGGCGAATTTTGCCGAGCGGATCAGCGACCAGAGTTTTTCCGCGTCCTGTTCTTGCATGGGGAGCATCCTGCTGTGGTTATGCAGGAGGCAACCCGCCGCGGCCGAACGGGTTGCACGGCGCTCTCAGTGAAGAATGCGTGCCGCCAAGTTCAACCGCACAGCCACTGCGTCGAGCCGCTTGTCGTTGGTCCATAATTGGCAGTCGTAGGTCAGGCGCGTGGCGGCAAGCAGATGCGCATCCACGTAACCGATGCCGGATCCGGCAAGCGCCAGGCGCTCGATCATGTCGAGAACCTCGTCATCGCTGGCGACGGTTGCCTGAGGCAACTCACGGAACGCCTTGATGACGCTTTGCCGCTGCCGCAAATGTCCCAGCGATACCTCTCCGAGGACGAAGGCATGAGCAACGACCAACTCGCGGTCCAGCAGATTGGCAAGCCTCATATCAGCATGGTTCAAATGATCGACCCAGACTGATGTGTCGGCCAGAATCATGCCGGCTCCGTTTGCCGCCGCGGAGGTGCTACCAGATCGGGCTCGGTGCCGCCCAGCCGCGCCAGGCGCCGCGCCGCCTCCCTCTGCACCAACGCCTTCAACGCTTCCCTGACCAATGCGGATGTCTCTTCGACGCCCGTATAGTGCTTCGCTCGTGCGAGCAATTCGTCATCCAGGGTGATTGTCGTGCGCATGGCTTGAGCCTCCGTCATGCATCAGAAATAGCATCATCCGATGCGCACTTCAATGCCTGATGAAAGATATCATTACCGGATGAACGGGTTGCCCCGCCGCTCGGCGCCGATGCTCGACCCCGGACCGTGGCCGCAAATGAATGCCACGTCGTCCCCCAGCGGCAGCAGCTTGGTGCGTATGGCGCCGATCAGCGCCGCATGGTCGCCGTAGGGAAAATCCGTCCGCCCCACCGAGCCGGCGAACAGCACGTCGCCGACCTGGGCAAAACGCTGCTCGCGGCAGAAGAACACAACGTGGCCAGGTGTGTGGCCGGGGCAATGCAAAACCTCGAACACGTGCTCGCCCACGCTCAGCGTTTCGCCCTCGGTCAGCCAGCGGTCGGGGGTCACATTGGCCAGGCCGTGCAGGCCGAACATCTCGCCTTGCGCGCGCAAATTCGCCAGCAGCGGCGCGTCGCGCTGGTCGGGGCCGATGATGGGCAGAGGCGCGTGGCCGGGCCTGCGGTCCAGCGCGTTGCATAACTCGGGGGCGCCGGCAGCGTGATCCAGATGGCCGTGGGTCAGCCAGATCGCTTCGATATCGATAGATTCGCGCGCAATGGCCGCGGTGATGCGCTCCACATCGCCGCCCGGATCGATCACCACGCCGGTTTTCGTCTCCGCGTCCCACAGCAGCGTGCAATTTTGCTGAAAAGGGGTGACCGGCACCACCGACGTCTTGAGCGCACCCATGGACCGCGACCCCTTTTGCTTTGTGCTTCGGTGTAGCCGACCCGCTGGCCGCCCGTCGAGGTCCCGGCAGGCATGAGTTTTTTAGGCGCAGCCATGCCAGGACAAGATAGCACAGGTCTCGCGCCGCCGGTGGCTTTGTGCTGACATCATCCGATATGAGAGCGGGTCCCCCGGGCGTTTTGGGGGATGATTTTTTGCCGTGGAGGCGAGATGCTTTATCAATATTACGAAATGCAACGCGCGAGCCTGCAACCGTTGCGTATGGCTGCCAGCGGTGCGCTCTCCATGCTCGATTTTCCCGGCAACCCCTGGCGCGAGACGCCGATCGGCCGCATCACCGCCGCGACCCTTGATCATTTCACCCACAATACGAAGAATTTCGGCAAACCCAGCTTCGGCCATACATCCACCCTCATCGGCGGCCGCGCCGTCGGCGTTACCGAGGAGGTGATCGACCGCAGCCCCTGGTGCGACCTGCTGCATTTCCGCCGGGATGCCGACCGCCCTTCCGACCCGACCCTGCTGATCGTCGCCCCGCTGTCGGGCCATTACGCCACTCTGCTGCGCGGTACGGTGGAAGCGTTTCTGCCCGATCATGACGTGTATATCACCGACTGGGCCAACGCCCGCGACGTGCCGCTGTCGGCGCCGGACTTCGACCTCGATGATTATATCGACCGGATCGTGGCCTGTTTGCAGCTGCTCGGCCCGCATACGCATGTGCTTGCCGTCTGCCAGCCCGCGGTGCCGGTGACTGTCGCCGCCGCGCTGATGAATGCCGATGGCGACATCGCTGCCCCTGCCAGCATCACGCTCATCGGCGGCCCGATCGACACGCGCGAGGCGCCGACAGAGGTGAATGCGTTTGCCAAGCGCCATAGTCTGGACTGGTTCCGGCGCCACGTGATCCACTCGGTGCCATTCGGGCATGCCGGCTTTCTGCGCCGTGTGTATCCTGGGTTTTTGCAGCTCGCCGGTTTCATGGCGATGAATCTCGACCGCCACATGGAAGCGCATTGGCAGATGTTCCATCACCTGGTCGAGGGTGATGGCGAATCGCTCGCGTCCAAGCGGGCCTTCTATGAGGAATATAAGTCGGTGATGGACATGCCGGCGGATTATTACCTGCAAACCATCTCGGCCGTGTTCCAGGACCATCTGCTGCCGCGCGGCCTGCTGGAATCCCGCGGCCGGAAGGTGGAACCGCGCGCCATCACCCGCACCGCGCTGCTGACGGTGGAGGGCGAGCGCGACGATATTTCCGGTATCGGCCAGACACGCGCGGCGCATGCCTTATGCACGGGTCTTGCTGCGTCCATGAAGCAGCATCACGAGCAGGCGGGTGTCGGGCACTACGGGCTGTTCAACGGCCGGCGTTTCCGGGAGGAAATCAAGCCGCTGATCGCCGGCTTTATCCGCCGGCATGGTTAATTGATGCGGGACACATCATCGCCGATGCTATAATAGTGGTGATTACGTGTTGGAGGCGCCCATGAGCGATTCGCAGCCTGACCTTCGCATGCTGATTCATCAGCAGGGCCAGACACTGGCTGACATGGGCGGCATCCGCGATGACCTTGCCGTTCTGACCGCGGTGGCGATGCGGCAGGATGGCACGCTGGCTGCACTTCTCACGGAAGTTCGCGCCATGCATTCCCAGCATAGTCGGTTGGCTAACAGGGTGCGCGATTTAGAAGCTCAGCCTTCGTAGCGTGGGTTTTAACCCAAATCTTCGCGCGTTCCGGCGTGTGTCCGTGGGTTATAACCCACGCTACCGCTCAGCGACCGCGCAGCATTCAGGACCGCCGCCTTCCTAATAGCGGGCGGCGGCCCGGACATTAACGAAATTTCAGACCGCCTTCTTCAAATTCGGGCTAGCCTTGAAACGGACGGTCTTACCCGCCTTCACCTTCACCGGCTCGCCGGTGCGCGGATTCATGGCCTTGCGGGCCTTGGTCTTGCGCACAGTGAACGTGCCGAACGAGGGCAGCGTGAACCCGCCATCCTTCTTCATCTGCTTGACGATCGCGTCGATCAGGGTGCCGGCCGCCTTGTTGGCGGCGACGCCGGTGCATTCCGTGCTCTCCTGGATCACGCTAGCAATGAAAGCCTTGCTCATTTCTTACTATATCCTTTGTGTACTTAAGATTGAGATGTGGCCCGGTGTGGCTTGCGACTCGGCAAATCACCCTTACGGCAGCAAAATAGCGATTTCCCTGCCAACATGCAATGCCCCATCTTGCCGCTTGCAACAGCATTTCGTCGTAGCCTTGGTGAAGTTGCAGTGCTGGGGTCAGACATGGCCGTGACGGACATGGCCGTGTCAGACAAGGCGGGGCGGGAAGGCCGGCTGCCACTCAAGCCCCGGTTCCAGCGATGCCTGCGGGTTATAATACGGATCATCGGCAAGCACCGACGACCAGCGCGCACGCAGCAGAGCTGTCTCGCGCGCTTCCAAAACGCTTCGCGTGCCTTGATAATGCCGGCCGAGTGTCAGGGATTCATAATGATGTAACGTTGCGGATGCGGTATAGACGATCCGCGCGCCGGTGGCAAGAATGCGCAGGCAAAAATCCACGTCGTTCAAAGCCACCGCAAAATCCCGCTCAAACCCCCCTAGCCCGGCGAACAAGGGCGCAGGCAGCAGCATGCAGGCTGCCGTCACCGCCGACACCTCGCGGTCCACCGTGGCGCGGCCGTGGTCACCGGGGTCGGACGCATCGGCCAGGCGCCTTGCATGTTCGCACAGGCCCCCCAGGCCAAGGATAACGCCCGCATGCTGCACGCTGTCGTTGCCATACAGCAGCCGCGCGCCCACGGCGCCGACGCCCGGCGTCATGGCATGGGACAGCATCAGGGAAAGGAAATTTTTTGTGACCGGCGCCACGTCGTCATTCAGCAGCAGCAGATAGGCGCCGCTGGCCTGCGCGGCCGCTGCATTATTCACTTCGGCATAGTTGAAGGCAGGCATTGCAAGGTCGAGAACGCGCACGCGCGGCACGGCGGCGGCCTGCGCGAGGTAGCGCGTCTGCCGATCGCTTTTATCGATGCGAGCAATAGCAAGCAGGATTTCCACATCCATGTCCGCCACGCAGGACGCGACGGCGCGCAGGCAGTGCAGCACATGCGGCGAGCGGCAGGATGAGGGCACGATGATGCTGACTTTCGGCGCGCCGGATGGCAAAGCCCTTGCCACTGCCGGCAGCGCCCTGGGCGGTGCCGGAAGATGCGTGAGAATTGCCGGAATTCGCAGCATGTTCCCAGGCGCGCAGCGCTGCGCCAGCATCAGCCGCGCAGCCTGCGCATCCAGCGGCAGATTTTCCCACCCCGGACCGCGGCGGAAGGCGCAGGCGCCCTGCGTCAGCAGGCCGGATTGCAGAAACACCGGCCCCGGCCGCGGCTTGAACAGCGGGTTGCGCCGGCGGCCGGCCGCATCGATCTCATCGGTATCCGCGCACAGGAAGGTGGCATCCGGCGCCTGGCGGATCGCCTCGGCAAATTTTGCGAGCGCATGCGGGGCCAGCACCTCGCCGGCGCCGAGCAGCAGCACATAGTCCGAACTCAGCCTCCCCCAGCCGGCCGCGTCGTCAATGACCGGCGTTCCGTCGGGCACAGAGGCGAGGGTGGCTTGCGTGGCGCCTGCCTCGCCGCGCACCACGGCGACTTGAAGATGGGGCGGCGGCTTCCCCTGTGGTCCGCGCTCTTCATAGAGCGCCAGCCACACATCGTAGGGCGGCGCCTCGCCGCGGCGCGCCGGCGCCTGGCCGAGCATGGCCCGCACCCGTCCCATCCGACCCAGCCTGTCGCCGCGCAGCGCCATCCCCAGCGTCTGCCAGCCATACGCCAGCAGCCGCACCGCCGCGCCGGCCCGCGACAGCACGCGAACCCGCACATGCTTCAGCACCGCCTTGTCAGTGATGAACAGTAACTTAAGCGCCCCGGCGTCGGCGGGCATGCGTATCAGCGTCCGTCGGACGCCGCCGCGCAGCGGACCCAGAAAAACCTGGCGCAGCACCTGGCCGGCCGCGTCCTGTATCTGGAGTTGCGCCCACCATTGGCCGCCGCTTGCCCTGGCGTGGATCAGGCACCAGGCGCCGGGGGCTTCGGGTGGTAGAGTTGCCGACAGGATTTGCGCACTTGGCGAGACTAAGGAAGTATGTTCTTTTTTGAAAAAAAGAACCAAAAAACTTTTGATCATTTGGTGCCGCGCCAGTTGGAGTTGCGCAGCTTCAGGGCGTAAAAATTTCTCCTTCTCTGCAAAAAAGAGGTCCTTTCTTTCTTTTGCTCAGGACGACATCTCTGACCCAACTCAGCGCACTCGCGGAGCGCGACGGCGGCCTGGTGCGTGGCATCGGCACCTGGGCGCTGGCCGCAGCTATTGTCAACGCCGTTGTCGGCGCCGGCATCTTTTCCCTCCCTGCCGCCATGGCTCAGGCCGCCGGCGCCCTCGCCCCCTGGGCCTATCTGCTCTGTTCCGTCGCCATGGCCGCCGTCGTCACCTGTTTTGCGGAAGCCGGCAGCCGCGTGCCGACCAGCGGCGGCGCCTACGGCTATGTCGAGGCGGCGTTCGGCCCGCTGCCCGGCTTCATCGCCGGCATGCTGATCTGGGCGTCGAGCGTGCTGGCGTGCGGCGGCATCGCGGCCGCCATCGCTGACGCCCTCGTCTCCCCCACACAATTTTACGGTCTTGCGCGGGCCGGGGTGATTCTCGGCGTCATCGGGGTGATCGTCGCCATCAATTTGCGCGGGGTGCGTGGCGCGGCGCGGCTGGTGACCGGAGCCACGGCAATTAAGCTGGTGCCGCTGCTGGTTTTCGTCATCGCCGGCGCGCTGGCCTCGGGCGCGCTGCCGGCCACGGCGGCCGCGCCGGCGTCCCACGCCGATTTCGGCCGCGCCATGATTCTCGCGCTCTTCGCCTTCTGCGGCATGGAGACGGTGCTTGGCGCCAGCGGCGAAGTCAGCAACCCGGCCCGCACCCTGCCGCGCGCGCTGGCGGCCGCCATGCTGTTCGTGCTGCTGCTCTATATATCTATTCAGTTGGTCGCCGAGCGGCTGCTTGGCGCCGATCTCGCACATGCAGCGTCGCCGCTGGCCGCGGCCGCCGCGCGCATCACCCCTGCGGCGGGGATGCTGCTGTTCGCCGGCGCCACGCTGTCCATGGCCGCCTGGATCGCCAGCGACATTTTAGGCGCCCCGCGTCTGCTGTTCGCCTTCGCCCGTGACCGGCGTCTGCCGGCCCTGTTCGGCCGCCTCAGCCCAGGGGCGCGTGTGCCCGCCAATGCGATCGTCATTCATGCGAGCCTTGCGGCAGCGCTGGCGCTCACCGGCCATTTCGAGGGGCTGGCCGTGCTCTCCTCGCTGGATTCCGCCGGCATTTATATTCTTGGATGTGCCGCCGCCTTCGTCATTCACCGGCGCCGCTTGCAAACCGCCGGCGGCTCGTTGCATTTGCGCGTGTTGCCGCTGGCTGCCCTGGTGGGGGTTGGCAGTATGGCGGTATTGATCTGTGCCGCCAGGCCACTGGAGATTTTTGGATTGTTTGCAACCATGGGAGCCAGCGCAGTGATCTTTCTCGTCATGGGGCGGGTTGCGCGATGAGCGGCCGTCTGTTTCTCGGCAACCGCCGCTACTCCTCCTGGTCCATGCGCGGCTGGCTCTGCGTGCGCCTGGCTGGCCTCGACGTCGAGGATGTCGTCATCCCCATGTCCGAGGGCGCCACCCCGCGGATCAAGGACGCGATGCCCGCGGGCCTCGTCCCGTATCTGGAGCACGATGGCGCGCGCATCTGGGAATCGCTGGCCATTGCCGAATATTGCGCCGAACTCGCCCCCGCTCTGTGGCCCGCCGACCGTCTGGCTCGCGCCCACGCCCGCGCGGTCGCGTCCGAAATGCACGCCGGCTTCCGCGCCCTGCGCGCCACCCTGCCGATGAATCTCGGCCGCCCCGACTTCGCCGGCCGCCCGACCACGCCCGCGTGCGACGCCGACATCGCCCGCATCGAGTCGCTCTGGACGGAGACGCGCGCCCGTTTCGGCGAGGGTGGCCCTTACCTGTTCGGTGCGGATTTTGGAATCGCGGACGCCATGTACGCACCCGTCGTCGCCCGCCTGCTCACCTACGCGCCACCGATCTCGGCCGCGTCCGCCGCGTACTGCGCCGCCGTCCGCGCGCATCCCCTTGTGGATCAATGGTACGCGCTCGCCGCCGCCGAGCCGGATGACTGGCGCCTGGCCAAATACGAAGGCTGACGTTTATAAAACAATTCTGTTGCCATTCTGTTCTGGTCTGTCATTGTGCTACTGGAACGGTAGCGTGGTGCGGCGATGGCGGACGATGCTCCTGACGGCCCCGACGATCTGAAGACGGAGTTCATCTTCGTCAAACGCGGCGACCCGCCGCCTCTGGAGTGGATGGCGCTTCATCCGGGCTGGGTGAAATTCCCCGCCGTGATGATCCCCCGCGATTCGCCGCATCACCCGAACAACCGGGCCTACAAGCCGGTCTCGCGGCCCGCGGCGGTGGAGGGGGAAGCGGTAGCGGAGGCCGCACCTGATCCGTCCGGCGCGACGGCGCCGGCACGCAAGCGGCGTGATCGTCCGTTGCCCCCTGTTCCCGGCACGCGGCATGCGAGCGACCCGATTGAAGCTTACCGGCGCGCCAACGATGCGGTCGCGAGCTACCTTGCGGTGAACGCCGCGCTCGATGCGCGCGGGTTGGGGCATTCATCACGGGGGAGGTCGCCTGCTGATGCGGCCCAAGGCAATCAGCGCGTTGGACCGACGCCGGCGGCAAACAATCCCGCGGCTGCTCCTCCGTCGGTGGAGGATGCGAAGCCGAGCAGTACGGTGATCTTCATAGGCGGGTTTGCAGATGGGACATCAGCAATCGTCTCTAGCTACTTTGACATATTTAAGAAGGAGCATACCGACATCACCACAAAATATTTCTCCTTCGATAGCAAAGAGGGCATCATTGCCTACATAAATAGTCTGAAGCCCGGGTCGCCAGTTACCATCGTTGGCCATAGTTGGGGCGGGGACACCGCGATGGAAGTTGTAAATGCGCTGCCGCCTGGGCGTGTACAAACGCTCGTGACGATTGATCCCGTGGGCTCGGGAGGAAGCGGATTCTTGCAGACGGTAGCACAGCATGCTGGCCGCTGGATCGATGTGGAGGCTGTTGGTGGCGGATGGCTTGACCCGAGCAATCTTGTGGCGCGAGTGCTGCCTGGAGTTTACACCGGTTCAGCTTACGGCAAGGCTCCAAGCAAATTCACCAAGAATTTCGTAAAATCCCACAGTGCACATGGTGAGTTTGGCAATATGATGGCTGAGATTGACCCGGCAACTGGACAAACAATCGAGAATGTTGTAGCAGGTATTAAGAAGTGACCTCGTTGCCGAAACACCTAGTCAAGGCTTGGCTGTTGCTGGCCGCCCTCGGCATGCTTTCCGGCTGCGTGACGGATACGTGGCGTCTGCGGGACCTGACATTCGTGTCGGCCAAAATCATCGATGAAAAGGATACGCCGTCAATCGACGTTTGGATGGACTCCAGTGCGCCCCCAACGCGCAAGTTGCTGGTTGTCGCGTTCAGGAGCCTGCATGGTAAAGACCTCTACCGATACGCCGAAAATTCGGATTACAATATGCGTGCCGATGTTTCCGTGTGTTCTCAAGGCGAGTTCGATCCAAAAAAGATAATCGAAGGCGATCCTTACATCTACGGAGACCGCGGTTTGGTAAAGCAGAGCGAAAATCCCGTTATGAGAGATGCCTCGCGTGACCGGACGTTCCACATTTACCTGCTTATGTCCGGAGGTGAAGCATGCGGTCGAGTTGGGTGCAAGCCATTCCCCTATAACCTGATGAAGACGCCGGAGGATCTGTGCCTTTATCTTGATGGTGGCGCCTTCCAGATACTCTTTCCAGCATTTCAGTCAAACCTGATCGTGGTGCCAAGAAGCGCGGTGGTCATGGCGATCAGGAACGCGCGTCCACAGATTGAGTAGGCGTAGGGTGAAAGAGCGAAGCGGCTTTCACCACTCATCAAGCCACGGAAGGTCTCGACATGCTTGGTATGATCTATTATTAAAGACGCCTTGAAACGCATGAGAATACTATGGCATTATATTATATTACCGTTTTTTGCCCTGATTGCTATGTTCGTTATTCCCTTGCTCCCTCAAGGGAAGCGGCCGTCTTTGATGATACAGGCTGGTGTGGTTAACGATCAGGGTTTTAGCTCATCCATCCCCTCATTTTGACGCCGCGCTGGCGATCGATCCGGTAGGCTCGGGAGAGCTCGTTCATTCAGGCCGTTGAAAACCATGTTGGCCGCTGGATCGATGTGGACGCCGTGGGCGGAAAATGGTACAATCTAAGTAACTAGGTAGGTAAAGACCTCCCTGCCATCTACGACGGCGGGCACTACGGTGAAATGCCATTGGGACACGCGACGAGCTTCCTGACCTCCGACCATGCGCACGGCGACTTCGAGCATATGATAAATGAGATTGACCCCGCCACGGGACAAAGAATCGCGGATATTGTAGCGGGTGAGGCGAAACGATGACGCGCCAACCGCAAGGAATTGTCCAGTCCTGCTTCATACTGGCCGTCCTTGCCCTCCTATCGGGTTGCGTGACGGACACATGGTGTCTGCGCGATCTGACATTCGTATCGGCCCGGATAATAGATGAAACGGATATTCCTCCGATAGACGAGTCAATAAAATCCACCACCATACCGCCCCGAAAAGTCATGATCATTGCATTTACAAGTATAAACGGCACGGATCTCTACCGATACGCAGAAAATTCAAGCTATAATATGGGTGCGGATGTCTCCATCTGCACGGACGGCGAGTTCGATCAAACGAAAGTGCTAGAAGGCGATCCTTACATCTACGGCGACCGCGGGCAGGTCATGCAAGACGAAAACCCCATCATGAGAGATGCCTCGCGTGACCGGACGTTCCACATTTATCTTCTCATGTCAGGAGGTGAAGAATGCGGCCGAGTTGGGTGTAAGCCATTCCTGTATAACCTGATGAAGACGCCGGAGGATCTATGCCTTTATTTGCATGGCGGTGCGTTCCAGATATTGTTTCCAGCATTCCAATCAAACCTGATCGTCGTGCCAAGAAGCGCGGTGGTGATGGCGATCAGGAACGCGCGTCCACACATTGAGTAGGCGTAGGGTGAAAGAGCGAAGCGGCTTTCGCCACTCATCAAGCAACGGGAGGCCTCAACATGCTTTGGTATGATCCGTTATTAAAAACGCCTCGAAAAACATGAGAACTCTATGGCATTATATTATACTACCGTTCTTTGTCTTGATTGTGATGTTCGTTATTCCCTGTCTTCATCAAGGGAAGCGCCCGTTCCTGATGATACAGATTTGCGTGGTCAACGATCAGGGCTTCACGAAGGTCCCACTCATGTTGAAGACTGTCGCTATATCACAAAACATGCGTTTCATGGATGGTAGTGAACAAACCCAGGCCGATTTAGGGGGAATGCAACCGGCTATACCCCAAACTGAACCGGGTGGGCATAGGCGCTGCCAACTTAGGCTTGTCTAAACATCAGGTTGCTCTGGGCTTCTCGACCGGATCAGACATCAAACAAGCTCAGGATTTTGCTGATATCGTCATCAAAGAACGTCAACGCAAATGGCCGGTCGAGGTCATTCCATCTGACCGGGGTGCCCTGCCGATGGCTAATTGCAACTAATCTGCCAAAAGTCTCGCTTCGATCCTTTTCTGCGCTTTGATCAGTCCAGGGTATCCGATGTCGTGGTAAGCCAAAAATGATGCTCGCACCGCAAATTACCCGCAAGACGCACATCATACTGGCTGCCCTCGCCCTTCTGTCGGGCTGCGTGACGGATACCTGGCGTCTGAGGGACCTGACATTCGTATCGGCCCAGGTTATCGACGAGCGGGATATGCCATCAAGCGACGAGCGGATCGACTCCCCTGCCATACCGCCGCGGGCATTTCTGGTTGTCACGTTCAAAAGCACGCGCGGTAAAGACCTCTACCGTTACGCTGACAATTCTCACTACACCATGCATACTGAAGCATCGATCTGCTCTCATGGCGAGTTCGATCCGACAAAGGCGCTCGAGCCGTTCGGCACCATCTACGGAGACTACGGGCGGGTCGAACAGGACAACCCCCTCATCGCCAATGTCTCCCGCAACCCGGTTTTTCATACTTACATAGACATGTCCGGAAGCGAAACATGCGGCGTGGGTGGATGCAAGACATTCCTGTATGACCTGATGAAGACGCCGGAGGATCTATGCCTTTATCTTGACGGTGGCGCCTTCCAGATACTCTTTCCAGCATTTCAGTCAAACCTGATCGTCGTGCCAAAAAGCGCGGTAGCGGCGGCCATCAGGAACGCGCATCGACATCTTGAATAGGTGTAGCTCGTGGGGCGGGTTTCTTATCCGCCCCAACCGCCCCTCATCCACGCGCAGGCAAGCGCAGCTGGATATCTGCCGGTGTGGCGGGAGGCGCTTCGAGGCTGGGCAAGAATTCTACTGCGCCGGCCATCCGGAGGCGGTTTTCTGCGCGCCGAGGCTCACGGCCGAAGAGGCCGCTCCGCTCCGGTGCCCGAAAACCACCTCCCGACGGCGCCAAGCGGCGCCTCTGGCTCGGCGCAGCGAATTCTTGCCCAGCCTCTTCGCTTTCCCGCCCTACGCGGCCTGGCGCCGGTCGAACGCGGCAAACAGGAACCCGCAGGCGGCCATCGCCGCCCACCAGGAATCCGTCGTCACTTCAAAACTGGTCAGCGACACCAGCAGCGCCAGCATCACCGCGGCACACGCGAAAGGCTGCAACGCCGGCACAAGCCGGCGCACCCGCCACAGCACCAGCAGTACAAAACCCACCCCAAGAAGCACGCCGAAAAATCCGGTCTCCACCCAGAGCTCAAGCCACTGGTTGTGCGGATAAATGCCCTGGCCGTGCTCCCGCACATAATGGCTCAGCTCCTCCGAACTGATCGGCAAAGACTTCGCGCTCCAGATGCCCCAGCCGAACAACGGACGCTCGGTTACGCGCGCCGACACGTAATCCCAGATTTCCAGCCGCCGCAGCATGCTCTCCTTGATATGCGGCGCCAGCGTCCCGCGCACGCCGCTCAGCGCACGCAACGCCAGCGGCAGCAGCAGGGCGGCCAACGCCAGGCCGCCGCCGATCAGCCTCGGCACCAGCCGCGGCGCGCGCCAGGCGAGTGCGAGCACAAGGGCCGCCACCGGCAGCGACACATAGGCGGTCGTGTTCCGCCCCTCCGCCACCACCGCGGCCGCGGCGAGCACCAGTGCGGCGGCCAGCCGCCAGCGACGCTCGGCCGCTAGCAGGCCCAGCAACGGCATCAGCAGCATGAGCAGGTAGTCGATGCCCCTGTTATATTTGGTGGCACCGACATGGTGGCTGAAGAGATGCAGAAACCGGTTGCCGGTCAGCCGGTCCACGATCATGAGCGTGGCCCCGGCCAGGATCGTGCAACTCATCACGGCAGGCAGCCTTGCAGGCGGCGCCGGCCCGGCGGCCAGCAGCAGCGCGCCTGCCAGAACCGCTGTCGCCTGGGCTGCCCCCGCGACACTATGCGCCGGCACGATGGACCAGAGGCAGCTTGCCCAGCACAATAGTGCGAAACCCAAAGCCAGCGCCGTCAGCGCCGGGTCGAACCGGGGCGCCTGCCGCAGCAGGACGAGGCGCAGCACCGCCATGCCGAACAACAGCGGCGCATAGACCGGGCCGTTCACCAGCCCGGCCGTCGGCAGTAGCGCGAACACGGCGAGCATCAGGGCCGCGTCGATCGCCGGCCCAAGCTCCCGCAGCTTCTGTATCCTCACCTACCGCGCCTGCTGGGGGTGGACCACTTCGACCGTGCCGGTGCGCCCGGTC
>Ga0116231_10009339_pt1 | contig 16618 bp, 13 predicted proteins | sample S1TSphgellanicum_2_FD_89695 | JGI IMG/M metagenome (GOLD analysis project Ga0116231, IMG submission 89695) | Host-associated microbial communities from peat moss isolated from Minnesota, USA - S1T2_Fd - Sphagnum magellanicum MG | ecosystem: Host-associated > Plants > Peat moss > Unclassified...
AAAAAAAAAAAAAAAAAAAAAAAACCAAAAAAAGACATTCCAATGATTCCATAATGATATGTATGTGTGTGTCTTTTTTTTTCCTTTTTTTCCTTTTTTTTTTTGAAGTTTTCTGATTTTACATCATTAATAATCATCTCAAAAAAGGTTGAGCATTAATGATTGGTAAGAAATTGTCCAAATTGGTAGAAAATTGCCAAAAACTTTGCCCCAAAACTATATATATATATAAAAAGGTATTGTGGCAGCTTCAACACATATATGTTGGAACAAACAATTAATTAATTTTGAAGGTTCCATGTTGAGAAATAAAATTTAAAAATTAAAAAAAAATTTAAAAATTTATTTTCAAAAGATTGTGTATTTTCCTTCACAATTTTTTTTTCTTTGGAAAAAAAAATTCTTTTAAATTTCAACATTTGTACAAATATTCTTTTTAAGTTTCAACATTTCTATAATTAGTGGAAAAGCTAAGCTGCCAAGGTTATATATTAGTATTTCTAAATGTGGTGAAAATTTCTCCAAATCTAATTTATTTCTAAAAAGATTTGACCCCCAAAAAAATAAAAGACAAAAAAAAAGAGAATTTGCAACAAAATATTATTCCTGTTCAAATGTTTGAGGTCAACATTTTGAGCTAAAATTTATCACCCTAAAATTTATTTATTTATTTATTTACCACCCTAGTATTTATTTATTTATTTATTTACCACCCTAATATTTACTTATTTATTTATTTATTTACCACCCTAATATTTATTTATTTATTTATTGGTCCACTAAAGACACACTACTTGTAACCTATGGTCTTCAATGGAACAGTGAAAAGGGTTAAACCAGAAAAAGTCAAGAAAGTAGGGCGGACCAAGTCATGAAGAAACTGCTGCTTACTTGGGTGGGGTCTAAACTTTAACTAGGGTTCTACAAAATTAGGTCAGGTAGTTAGTTAGTTAGTTAGTTAGTAGCTTTTGGATATAACCTATGTGCTCTCTAACTACCCAAGTTAGTTCATATAGAATCCAAAACTTACTTGGGTCAAAAGTTAACTTGGATTCTACAAGCAAGGTCAAGAAGTTAGGTAGCAAAGCATTTGGATTAACTTTAGGTCTGATACTACTACTACTACTACTACTACTCTGGTTAGTTCATTGAAGAAGAAAGCTAACTTACTTGGGTCAAAAGTTAACTTGGATTCTACAAGCAAGGTCAAGAAGTTAGGTAATAGCATTTGGATTAACTTTAGGTCTGATCCTACTACTACTACTCTGGTTAGTTCATGAAGAAGAAAGCTAACTTACTTGGGTCTAAAGTTAACTTGGATTCTACAAGCAAGGTCAGATAAGTACCATTGGATTTAACCAAGGTCAGATTAGTACCATTGGATTTAACCAAGTTAAGGTTAGTGCCATTGGATTTTAACTAAGATCAGGTTGGTTCCATTGGGATTAACTAAGGTAATGTTAGAACCATTGGATTAACTACGGTCAGGTTAAGTAGTTAGTATGCTTACTGCTCACTGACTCACGAGGTTAGTTGTTAGTTCATTGGCTTGCAGAGTCCAGAGTGGCTGGCTCAGTGGGGTGGTAGGTTACTAGCTGGTACCTTGGTACCTTCCCTTACTCAGCTACTTGACCAGTGTGGTTAGGTAACCCATTAAGCTCCCTCTCTCAGGTTTACCCTTCTACCACAAAACCCTAAAGCTCTTTTCACACTGACGCTCTTCTCGCTCTCTCTCTCTCCCTCTCGTGTCCTTTCTTCCCTCTCTCCTCTCGGAAGAGCTTCTCTCCTCCGCGTGCGTTGATCGTCGACGAGCGAGCGAGCGAGCGAGCGGCGTAGTTTGCGGAAACAGTTCCGGGGAGCTTGCAAGTCGTAGAGTTTTGGGAAACTGCAAATGCTGTGGGAGTGGAAGGGGAGTAGTAGTAGAAGAAGAAGATCGATCGAGGAGGAGGAGCTTTTTCTTCTTCCGTAATGTTGAGGAAGCCAACGCCGTCGCGACCTCAAGCGACGGTTTCCATGAGAGCTTCTTACAGCACCACCACTAGTACTAGTACTGGTACTACTACCACCTCGGAGACCAACAATGGTCGAGACAACAACGTCCTCGGTGGTGGGTTGTTGTACAGAGGCGGAGGAGGAGGAGGAGGAATTCAGAGTCCGATGTCGTCCATGGTTTCTGGCTTCTTGGCTGATCAGGTCGAACAGGAGATGGAATCCTCCAGATCGTTTTCTCATCTCTTGGCAGGAGCTATAGCTGCGCCCACGACCACGACCGCGACCACTTCTTCTTCCGGAGCACTTGTTGTGGGAGAGAACAATCAGGGATTGGGCGAGGAGCTCGCTACGGAAAGTTCAAGGCCTGGAAGCTCGCCGGGTGGAAACGGCGCTGGTGGTGGTGGTGGAGCGGGGGGTAGTTTTGCGGATAGGATGGCCGCGCGAGGAGCGGCGAATACGTCTTCTTCTTCTTCTTCTGCAGGGGTGGCGGCTGCGGCGGCAGGAAGTGCAGAGGCTGGAGGAGGCGCTCCCAGACCTCCTTCTTCCTCTGTTCGCTTTGGCTCTCTTCCTCCTTCTCGAATTCCTATTCCACGGTCAACTGGGTATCTCACTATACCCCCAGGCTTAAGCCCCACAACTTTGTTCGATTCTTCTCCAGTTCTCTTGTCTACATCACAGGTAATGAACTATGATCAAACCCTTGCAGTAGTAGTTGCCGATAATGATGATGATCTTTTGTTCATGCTTGTTGATATATCCATGAATCTATCACGATGTGTGTATGTGTTTGTATGGCATAAATGAAGACCGACCAACCTCCCTGCCTGTGAGGGGGGGGAAAACATAACACCTTTTCTGGATTATTCATGAATGGGGACTTTTGTTTGAAGCAGTCAGAGCCATCCCCAACAACAGGCACGTTTCCGCTTGGAGTCCCCACTTTCTTCAACCCCAGTGTGTCAACAAAACCAGCCATCATTGCAACAGAGCCCTCCTCCAAAGACAAAGTTAGTGCTGCTGCAGCAGACCAGGGATTTGTGTTCAAACCATTTGTGAAACCAGTTCCACAAAATGCAATGTCACGAGTGGCATCAAGCTTGGTAAGTAAGCTCTACTGTTCTCTCAGCTATGTTGTCTGCTGTCTCTTTTGTTGGATCAATTTTGCAGGATTTGCATCCTGCATTGAAAGGATTTCTCTGCACCTGCCTTCTTCTTCTTCTGTTGCACTTCCTGCTCCTTCTCCTTCCACAGAAGGGAGATTAACTTCCACTCTCACATGTGAGTTTGAATTTTCAGATACTTTCATGTTGATTCGGATGCTTCAAGGGTTCTCTTTTTGAGTCATCCTTGGTAAGAAAGTTTAGACTATATCTGTTAGTTCCTTATGATATTGTTGATTGATTTCCCTGACTGCACACATGTAGAGGAAGAACTCTTTTGGCAGTGATGTAAACCCTAATTCATGTGGATACCTTTGATTGTAATGCTTTTGGCTCCTCTTTGTGCTTTTCTGAGATATTCCTAGTTTAAAAGCTCTGAACACTGATGAGTTTTTAGCTAGGTAGGAGACACTGGTATTATTTACGTGGTTCTTTATGCTGCATGTGGGGTTCTCTCAATAGTCTTGATTCTCTGCCTGCCCAAAGTTGGAATTGTCAATGGTCAGTTTTATAGGTTCTTAATGGCCTTTGTAGCTCAAATGGTGAGCTTGACTAGTAGCTCTTTTGAAGAGAAACTGTTTCTCTTCTTCTAAGTTTATAGTAAAATGATCCAGAGATTTGCATATGATTTAAGATTTTTTTTCTCTCTCTCTGGTGTTTCTGCCCTAGTAATCTTCCAAAACAGTATTTTGAAATTTCTGAATTGCGTCACCGGGGAACTTTTCAAAGCCCCACTTTCCTCTAAAAAATATCATGCTTTTAAAAGATCTCTTTGTTGTTTCTCTCTTGCTCATCTTTTTTTTTCTTTTTACATATGGTTATTTTCACGTTTCCCTTTTCTTGTCCATTTTTTTGGTCATCTCGTTCTATTGAGCTAGCCAGCATTGTGGCTGAGAGTCTTCCTGTATCTGTGGGACATGTGACAGAAACTCAGTATCTTTCAAACTCAGACATTCTGCAATCAAAATTTCTGTGTTTTTTAGGATTTGGTCTCCTCTTTTTTTTCCGCTTTTCCCTGAAAATATTATTGAACCTGAGATCTTTATATATACTTCTTATTGTTTCATCTCTCAATTCTGTTGGGATTGACTTAAGTCACAAGTATTGAGAACCTGATGTTGGGTGACAACTTTGTGTATGTCAGTTTATCAGTTGTATCAACTGAAAGACAGGCCTTTTCTTAGAAAGTGAGTTGGATACTGTTTAGGAACTTGAACCATGACTCAGAAGGGAGCTCCTTGTGTGCCACCAAGACCAGGCTGCACTAAATTGCAGTAGGCAGTGAATTGTTTCCCATAACTGTAATCTGGTTGTATGTCCAATATCTGTCCAACTGTTGATCTTTCTTGGATATGACAAGCTTGTTGCAGCTTGGATGACGATATGATCAATTTTTATTGAATGGCTATGTCTCTCCAGTGCTAGTCAAATGACTGAGTCTCCCTGTTATTTCCAGCAATGCAACAGGAACTCAGGACACAGATGTTTGTATTATGGTTTGCTGGAAAATTGATATAGACGTATCAACATGCACCATCACAAGCTGATGAAGTCAGTGGAGTGTCATGATGGCAGCTCGTCACTGCTATTCATGATGAAGGTGATCAGTCTGACACTTTGTGAGTGACACTCCTAAGGTTATGACTGCATGCATTCTTCTTGTGGTAACTGACTGAATAGTTTACCTTCAAAGTGCTGTTGTGGGGTTTTCCTCTGCACTGTCATACATATCTCTTTTTTTATATGAGATTGTAGCTTCTGGTTGGTGACTCTTGATCGGCAGCTTTCATTTCTATCAGAGATTTCATTCTTTCGAATGTTTCAGCTGTGTCTGATGCTCCAGAAATTCTTTGCAGTCAAACTTTGGGGCATCTCAACAGCAGGCACATGCCCTGACAGAGATGCACCAAGCACAAGCACAACAGGCATTGCCTTCCTCTTCAGCTCTCTCTGTTTCGGCTCAACTACCTCCCGTCACTACAGCAATGCCTTCTTCTGTTTCCCTCAATGTGTCAAGTTTGCAAGTAGTGCAGGTGCAAGCTCATGGGCAGCAGCAGCAGCAGCAGCAAAATGGTCCAGATTCAGAGCAAACCTCTCCAGGGTCAGAACAAGATCACTCACTTCTTCCCACAGTTCTGCCACCGTTTCCAGAAAGGCCCTCAGAAGATGGCTACAACTGGCGCAAGTATGGACAAAAGCAAGTGAAAGGCAGTGAGTATCCACGCAGCTACTACAAATGCACACAGGCTAATTGCCCCATGAAAAAGAAAGTGGAGCGGTCACATGATGGGCAGGTCACAGAAATTGTGTATAAGGGGGATCATAATCATCCAAAGCCACAACCTACACGACGACTGTCTCTCAGTGGTGCACACTTCTATTTCCTGTAATCACAGTCACTGGGCATAGATCCATCTGCTGGTGAATTGATGACCCAGGGGTTGTATCCTTGGGATGTCAGTTCATCAGGTTTGGTGCTAAGTCATATGATGAAAAGATTTGCAAGTTGAACACTGCCAGCTTGTGGCCTTGGCAACAAGTGTTAGTCTGCAAAGCCCTGTAATCATTGTGTTAATCACCTTCATGTCAAGGTGTCATTTCAATCCACATGTTTGTGGCCTTGTAGTAATGAAATGTATTTTGTTTGGCAGGTGGCCCAGGGGCAGCAGGCTTTGCATCAACTGTCAAGAATGAGGGGGGAGGTGCAGAGCAAGATGGTCTGGATTCCTCTAGGGCAGGCCGTCTAGCACCCTCTTTGTCCTTTGCGCTGGGGGCTACTGGAGCCATGGAACCTTCATCTCCATCAACCAGTGATGATGAGGGAGAAGAGGGCAGCAAGCTTTCTGCAGAGGACGGGGATGATGACGAGCCCGACTCCAAGCGCAGGTTTAGCATCTCTTCGTTAGTCTCCAAAAGTTCATTCTCATCAGCAGTTAACTCTTCTCAACTGCATTTTCTGGTTTCATTTACACTTGCAAGCCATATGGTATCACTGTTAGAGCTTCTTGTTGTCATTCAAGATGCAGCAATTCCAACCTTCACATTTGTCAGTGAATCTCTTCAACCACCAATTGGATGTCTACTGTATCACCTGTTCTGTATTGTGGTCTTCTGTGTTGACATGAAGCTGTGAGATGCCTCTCACATGTACCTGGAGTATCCAGCACAGGTTTATGGATCTAGGGGGTAGATCATTTGAGCTATCTGACATGTGCAAGGGTTTGGTATGTATTTTGGGGTGTTTGGTAAAACAGGAGAAAGGACAAGAAGGTGGAGGCAGTTCCAGTGTCCAGAACTATTCGGGAACCACGGGTAGTTGTGCAGACTACGAGTGATGTTGATATCCTGGACGATGGATATCGCTGGCGCAAGTACGGTCAAAAAGTAGTCAAGGGCAATCCTCATCCTCGGTACATTCCCTGTTCTTTTGTATTGGTTTCTTTTATTGGAGTTCTGCTTTGTGCTCACATTTGGATAGATATTTCTGGTGTTATCCTGCTTCAAGAATTTTACTGATACGTACCAATGGTAACCCAGGATCCTTAAATCTGTGGAATATGTACTCTGAGAAGTACATTGGGCTATGCATGTTTTTTCTGAGGGTCTTCAACTTTTCAGTTAAATATCCAGGGATAGCTGTCTATATGTGGCAGGATCTCCTCTCATAGTTAAGAGTTCTAGCAGGTCTGCCACTGGTATGCTGCAGTAACTAATACAGACCAGACTGTGCTGCTGTGATGGACAGGAGCTATTACAAGTGTACGAATGTTGGATGCCCTGTCCGGAAGCATGTGGAAAGGGCTTCTACTGATGTGAAGGCAGTGATCACCACATATGAAGGAAAGCATAATCATGATGTGCCTGCTGCAAGAAATAGTGGCAATAACACACTATCCCAAAATATTGCTCCAGTCATCCCAGCAGCTACATCCCTGCAAGACCAAGGAGCCCAATTTGTAAACAGTAAATTTGGGCAGCTGCTTGATGATGGTTCTTTTAAAAGGGAGAAATTTGGAGCAGAAATGGATTTGGGGATGAGAACAGGGATGGCAGCCCATGGTTTGGCAGCTAATGGGGAGGTGCCCGTTTCAGCATCTCTAGGGCATTCTGAATTCAGAGATGGAAGCACAGCGCAAGGCAGGGATTCATTCATCCATGAAGGATCCTTTGGTGCAAGACCAAAGCAAGAGCAACCTGAGTCAACATCACGATCTACATTGATAGCTTCAAGTACATAATCTTATCTGAATACAACTCCCATGAAGTATGTTTTGTCCTGTGCCACTGTAAGTGATCATGCCACATAGTGCTTGTCCCAGTAATACTGAACTTGTGTGTTTGAGATTTTGGCCTGGTAAGGGGAAGATGAAATTCAACTTTGCCTTGTGAGGCATGTGTGTTGACAGATGCAATACTTGCTGATCAGTTGCTTTTGCTGATGAAAGTATAGATCAATTCTCTGTAGGAGTTTGTTTTAGTGAGACCTGTCAAATGCTTAAGTTTACAGCACATGTCAGGTTAGATTTCAATGCACTTGTTAAAGTGCTGTAGTTGGGCTTGGAGTGCGTCTTTTTTTTCCTGAGAACTAGTCATCTACACTTCCCTGGCATGGTTGTGTGGAATTTCTGTTATCTGTATACATGGGCTGCAGCTTTGATTTGTAGAGGTTCTGAGTACTCACTGTAACATGCCATACTTGCTTGGGCTGTCTTCCAATTTGCAAGGGGATGCTAGCAAGTGTTCCACTACTGGTCTGTTTCACTACCAACCTCATAGCAGTTACAAAAGGTAGATGTGCTCCCCTCAGGTGATAGATATGTCAGGTGCTTTGCAATTAAAGAAAAAGATTTGGGTTCAGTGTTCTCTTTTGATACAGCAGTTTTGATAGTACCTCCTACAACAGAATCTTTGGGTGTCATATTTAACGCAGTAGAAGAGTATGTGCATGTGTAGGTGGTGTCATTCATGCATAGTAAAGTGGGTCTGGGTGGAGCAGTCCTTGTTCATTGTGGTGATGACATTAATATTGGTTGATTTTCTTTCTGTGAAATTGGATTGTACAGCTGGTGTTTGTTTGCCCCTCTCTTGAAAGTTTTTCACATTGCTGAGAAAGTTGGAAACAGATTTCCTGGTAAATTGGCTTTGTTGCATTTTTACCTCAACAATGTTGAACTCTGATGTTCCTGATTCACAATTGTAGGACATGGAGCTCTATGGTTCTGGTGAATTGATTCCGTGATTTCCTATCTAACTACAGCACTCTTCTATGACTCCCTACCTACTAATGGTCCTTAACATTAGGGGATATGCCTGGGGAGTGCATTCTGCCTCTCTTTGTCCCTATGGGTTGGCCTATTTGACCCTCCCAAGGGACTCAGAAGGTTGCAGTATGCATGTACCTTGGGGGATGCAGTCACTAATATGCATTGAACACAAATTGCCTTTCACTCCTTAAGCCTACTATTGCATTGAGCTTCAAAGCTTGTTTCTGACTTCAAATTTCAGATGAAAAGCATAGAAGCAAAGCTCAATAGACGATGCCACTGCCTCTGTTGATGACTTCAGAATTGATTGCAGATTTTGTAGCTATCCTCATTCATAATTTGAAGAATCAAACAACATGCACGAACCGTTGAGACCATTGCAAAAGTGTATTAGAAACACAAATCTGTACCCCTTTTCTATCTCAACGTGGCCTTGTGACACCTGAAATCAAGTTAAAGGGAGATATAAGGTATGTAAACTGCGGGACACACAATGTCCAGTCTTCCATCAAATGTGACCTCAAAGAAATTTTGATTAAGGCATACTTCTTTTCAACTTATGACTTATCAGATGCCACATGCACACATATGTATACAAGGAAATAGTGCATTCTACGAAATGCCCAACTGATGACAAGTCCTTGCTGCACAAGTGGGGATTATGAACGTTAATTCTTTATTCAATGAGTCTAATGCTTGGGTAAGGTTCCAAACTAAGCAAACTCCCACCTCTCTTTTTTTCTTTCTTTCAGGTATGTTTTTTTACGGTTTGCAATAGTTCATTGTTATTTATGTTAGATCTTTCATGTCCATGTAGATGTGCATGGAAGAAAGGTTAAGTAGATAGGCTTGCAAGATAGAAGTTATTAAATTATTTTAATATACATTACATGCACATGAAAAGACATGTGTTAATTTGTTTTTTAATATCCATGTAGGTGAGTAGGAGAAATGAGCGAGGAAGTTTAGCTTGGAAGAGGTAGGCATGAAAAACACAAACAACAAATTTTTTGTTATATGGATTTGTTATGTGAAGGTTGGGTTGAAGGCTTTCCATTTTGGTGGAACAATATGACATGAATGCATCCAAAAATTGCACTACTCCAATGACCAAGTGGTGAAATACTAATAAATCTACTTTAGGCTAATGAGGAATCCACTATGAGTCATATTGGATATCATTGATAATACCATTTGGAAAACTTAAAGGGTAGGTTGTTGGGTCTCGAAACATAAAATAGGGAATTTTAATATATGGAAACATTAAACCAAATACTTTTAACCAAACGTATAAGGCTAGGTAAGCTATCCCATGAATAGTCTATTTCAAGAATAAATATTATCAACTAGGTCACAAATTAATCCTTTCCATCATAGAGTCAATAAGTAAACTTGTCTATCATGGGACTTTGGGTATTGGTAGAGAATGTATTTTACAAAATTGTTGGGCTCGATTATTTGTCATAATTGTTTTGTTTTGGTTATGATTGAACATTGCTTTGAATGAATTGATCTTGTTCCTTGTAAAGATGGAAATAATGAGGGTGATGCTTATGCATTCCTCAATAGGAGGTTAAACATGGTTGGTGCACCATGAGAAGTCTAGTAAATAGATAATTTTGAAGATAATTTTAGAAAATATGTTTTGATTAATCATAAAATTATTTCTTATGAACAATGTCAAGGACAATGGTTTGGTGGAAAGATAGTGAAAGGGATGTAAAAACACAAAATGACACACAAGTTACTAGGACATGACTACCATGGTTAGTAATGAAATATTGTTTTGGAAATAGGCATTGTTAGCCTTTTGTCACTTTATTTCTTGCTCTATGGGCTTTACACACATTCATACAAGATATGTGATGAGGTACCAATGGATTTAAACACCTCACAAGTATGGATTCATATGTTTCTCAATAATGAACAGAAGGTCATGCTAGATGATTTTGAGAATTTGACTATTGGAACATTGTGACTATCTTACAATATGTTATTTTTTGTGATGGATGATGTAAACCTTGGTTTGTGGGTTTCACCTTAGGAATTATGTTTACTTGCAATAAATTATTCCCATTGACTTAGCATGATAACCCGATGGTTGTTCTTGTGTGTGCAAGAGGTATTACCAGTGAGAATCTTAATGTTGGATGGCCAAGATGGGATGGTCTTGAAAGATCATGTGTGTAATTGTGCACAGTATCACTTTGTACTAATGGGGAAATGGATCCATCCTTAGCCATCATACTTGTAAGACTAAGTTACATGTGTGACAAGATTCTTGTGGAATAGGCATCATGTTGGTTGGTTTGTGACAAATCTTGCAAAGGATGGCATAAATGGGTTGTTTGACACCACCTTTTATTGGGGGGGGGAAGGGGGGGGTGAGCATAAGAAAATGGGTTGTACACACAATTGTATATTTAAGCTAATTTCATTGTCAAGGTTTATAGATCAATGAGGCTTGATGTGTTGCATAGGTAAATTTCATATTTTAATTAAACTTTATTCTCAAATTTAGATAGATAAATGGGAATAATGATCATTTATGAATAATTGTCATTTGGCTCCACAATAAGGAGCTTAATTTAGTGATTAACAATTGGCTTCACCTTGCATTCAACTTATCAAATGTTTTATTACATTTGGGCTTTGCATTACTTTGCACTACCAATGACAATTAATTGAGATAAGGTCAAAATATTAATCTATTTAAAAGTTACTTACATTAATTAATCAAAAGATAATTCCTTGCCATACATTGATAATCCAAGATCATTTACATTGTCCATGAAATCATTTCCACTTAATTCTAGAATATGATATTTAATTTTGACCTATTAAAACATTTATGTTTATGACCCTCATGAAGTCTTTTTTGATGCCTTTTGTTGTTGTCAAAAAAGGTTTGGGCCTTTCCAACATCCTCAATGTTCTTCCCACCATGCTTCCTAACAACCCCTAGTTCGAAAACATAAAAAATAAAAACACTTTTGACTCTCATGCTTGCAATGTCTCTTATGTATGTCTTGTGCCCTTGGTGTCCTTCGACATTCTATATAAAGCCTTCAACCTTCAACCTCTTTGTGCCCCTTATTGCCCACAAAGGAAAATTTTATGTTCAACCTAGTGCCCTTGGTGTCTCTTACATGCATTTTTGACACCCTTGTTAAATTGTTTGTTACAATTATGTCATTTCTTATCAAAATTCTTGTCTTTTTGTTGTTCTTCATTTTTCATCATCCTTGGCATTGTTTGGGTGTGTTTTTGTTGTTATTGAAGCTTAGTTCATCACCGAATCAAAACTTCCCACCGATTTGAAGTTTTATTAAAAATGATCAGATTTGGGAAGATTTGTTAAGTTGACAAATCATCTTATACAAGGGTGGTAAAAACCTGATTTTTTCCGCCCGACAAATCGGGTTTAAGGTTTAAATGAATAAAACCCGATTTGTATCAAAACCATGGTTTTATTCCGGGTAACACTAATCGAGGCCGGCATGATCGGAATCACTCTCGCTGAAGTTGAGTACAAGCCAAACTACCAATTGCCCACCTCTGAAGTTCAGAGTTCTGAACATGGAGTGGGTTGCCAGGTTACCGTTGCCCTCTTTCGCAGTCCGCAACCTATTAAAACCCGATTTTCAAAATAAAACCCGATTTTGTGCGATCTCAGACAATCGGGTTTTATATTAAAACCTTAAATAACCCGATTGCAAAAAACCAGGGTCTGCCACCCTTGATCTTATAATGTCTTTTTGGGACCTTGGCTTAGCAACAATCATGTTAATCTAAAACAATGTTATGCATGTAAATGGTTTGGGACTCATATTCATGTAAGTGTAGATGTCTTATATCCATTTATGTTAGTGTAAATGTAAAACAAATATAGTTATACGATTTTACATGGTCTTGTAAAAGAATGTGATTTTTACTTGGGGAGGGGAGACTTCATAATGTTTTTAATGATAGGCCAACCAAATGGCCCATTGCAAAAAAAAAAGTCATAAAATCATGCACCCACAACTACTTAATATGGATTTGCAAAAAGATATGGTCATTAAGGGTATATAGTAGAATTATTTGTAAAGTAAGGAAAACAGAACATTAGGACTCGAGTTTGGTCATAAACAAGGTGAGACTCCAAAAAAAAACATTAGCCTTCAATTTGAAAAGGTTTTTTTGGGGGGGCGGGGGGGAGAGGATTTTTAAAAACCATCAATTTTTGTGGTAAACTAAGTTTCACCTTGTCTCTCCTTTTGCCTTAGGCTTCCGCTTCTACACATATTTTCACTACTCCTACTTGTATAGCTATTATATTACTCTCAAACCTTGTGCATTAAATGAAGAGTTTCAAGATTTCATACCCAAATTTAACTTTAAAAATATATATATCATTGAAAGAGGGGTTTGGGGTTCAAAAGAAGCCCAAAGATAAGGTGGCTTTATGGATAACTCTAGTATATAAACTTACATGCCCCGAAACATTTACATTGGGCGATGTAAGTGTATTTGACAAATATTTACACTAGCTTCATATAAGTGTAATTGCAATATATATATACACATTATAATAGAATAAATGTAAATGTAAAAAGTTCAAATATGTAAATGTAAATGATTTACACTTACACAAGATTTGCATGCCATATATATGGCTATTGATACTTACACACACAACATTAGTTTAAAGGTTCAAGAAACTTTGAAGATGTTAGATGAGTTGGATCTTCAATAATTTTAGAAGAAACCAAAGTTGAAGGTGGGAATACATATATTCAAAAAGAGAAATAATTAAAAGGAAAAACAATGTTCACACATTTCAAGGAGAAGGTGATTAAAAGGGGCAAAATAAAATGCCATCTTCAAGTCATGTGTGAAGGTGTAATTAGAAAATTGTCAAATACCATTTACCACTAATATTTAGAATGAACTAATTTCATAAACATAACATGCATAAAAATAATGTAAACTTATCAATTTTGATGGATGTTTCATTTTCAATGTTGAATTAAACATATTTTTATTTAAAATATGTCCACTAAAATATTACAAAAAATTTAAGTTTATTTTTAAAATTTTAACATATTATTTAATCAATAGAATATGAATTTATTTATTCTAATTATATTTACATTGACATTAATATCAATTATTATTAATTTAAACTATTTAGTATATTTAAAATGAAAATTCAATGATTTAGTTTTTAATTTATAATTATAATGAAATTTCATATTAGTTTATTTGTAATTTTTATTTTCAATTCAAACCCAAAATTATTGTCATGTTAATTTAGCATTCCATTTGTTGGAGTTATGAACATTATGAATATTAATCAGTATCCAATATATGAAGGAATGTATGGATATAAAACATGGTTTAAAGTACACCAAGACTAAGTTTTTTGTTTAAAATTCTGTTTTTTTGTAGAAGACTTTTGATTTTTTTCAGGAAAAAATGAATATTCTATTGGAAGAATCATTTAAAAAAAAATTTAAATCATAAAAAAAGTTTTTTTGGGTCAGCGTAATTAAATTAATATTCTTGGTTATTATAGGTAACCAAACTATAAAATGATAAATATTTTTTGATAGGTCATAGGAAGAGGTTCCCATTTATTGTTAAATCACTCTTGGCACTAATAGAAAAACTCGAGTTTACGCTTTGTGTAAGGCAACTTAAAGTGTCATTTGCAACTATTTGGTCTTGGGATGCTCATTAGTGATACTAAATGAAATATAGTTTTAAAAATTAAATTTTTTTGACCAAGACATGTTTTTTTCATATGAAACAAGATGTTGAAAGTTAGGAGATTGAGACAATTTGCAATCATAATGTGTAGGTAAAGAACTTTAATTATAGTTTAATATTCATGTTTCAAAAAATAAATAATGTATTATTTAATACACCATTAAACTTAAAAGTGTAATTGTTGAATGAAAGACAACACAAATGCACTTCAGTCTGAATCATGCACTTTTAAATATTAACATGCACAAAGATCTCAAAGTTTTCAAGACTTTGATGTGATGCATAGTGATAATAGGTTGAAAGACATGTCATTTATGGTTAATACGCAATTGATTTAACCAAAATATTAAATCTTTGAGTACTGTAAAATTTGAAATCAAAAGCCAAAATTTGGACATGTTTCAACTACATACAAAAATGCAAAAATTCATAATTAAAATAATTGTTGCAATAATTTGCATGGTTAAATTTTTTTTGCCTATCTCTATTTGCATCCAATTTAAAAGCATTGGTGAATTGTTCACAAACTAGGTCACTTCAAAATTTTCTTCCCTTTTTCTACTACCTTATTTTCTTTCATTTTTCTTACTTGTAAAACTTTTATGGCAACAAGTCATTCATCCTTCCTTGCATTTACTTCAAATAACAGCACATATTAAGAGAAAGTTGCAACCCATACAACATATTCATGGGATGTGGAAAACACATATGTTTTAATAGATTCATAATATTTTCAAGGTTTTTAAAATACATTTGATTAATGCAGTACAAAGGAAGCTTCAACACATGTTTGTAGAATAATTAATGAATTCTGAACATTTCACATCAAGAATAAACTATTTTTGAATATTTCAAAAGACCATGTATTTTCTTTCACAAAATTTTGTTCTTTGAAAAAAGTAAAATTGAAAATTACAACATTTTTATAGATAATGTAATTAGTGTCAACGATGTTAAGGTATTATGTTAATAAATAAAATGTAAATATAAAAATGACATCAATGTACACTATTATGCAATAAACAAAACGGATTGTTTTCTTCTAATAAGTCATATTTGCATAAGAGACAAAAACCATCAAATGAGTTTTAAAGGCATAAAAACCATTTGATCTCATGAAATTGTGTTTGTTTTATGGCAAAATTTTCATTTTCTATCTTCTTTTGGAATGTCAATAACAATTCTAAGGATTTCCATAAGTTGTAAGAATATTTTAGATTCATATGATAAGAAATTGGTAATTATTATATTGTAAATTTATTAGGATTTATCATCAAGCAATGGTATTTGTAATGAAGGCAATGTCGGTCATCTGCCCATACTTTAGTGACGATGATTTCATCAGAGATGGTTTGGGTGGGATGGGCTATAGTTGTAAGTTGTACAAAAAGACAATTCCAAATTGCAAATTAGAGGTTGATTCCAAACCGGATTTTTAAAAAAATAAACATTTTACAAGTTGTAATGTTTCAAAACGTCCTTGTGGATCCTAAGATATTGAAAGAGAAACAAATCTCTTTATTTTTTTCAATGTCTTTGGGAATCTTCATGTCCTTTCAAAAAAAAATTGGAATCATTGTGTCTTTCCAATTTCATACAAATGCAAATATGTGTTATTTCATTTGAATATGTTGAGATTATTTCAAGAGATTAACATGTTTTTTTCTTTGAGATTAAACTAGTTTCCAATAATTTTTTTTCCCTTAAGTACCTAATTCAAGGATTTAATCCCACTTGCTTAGCTGATTTAATGTTTATCCACCTAATTTCTTCCAAAACTCCAATGAATTAAAAATAGGGATGGCTGATTAAATCTCCCCTTGGATGATAATTGGGCAATATTTTGTACAATTTAAATCCTATATATATTTGAGAATAACAAAGTTTTCAAATGTAATTGTATTATTTTTGTCATTTCATTGTCATTGGTAGTTCATAATAGCGTGGAGCCCAATAATAATGTTCCAAATTGAATTTTTAGTTAATGAATATCCTAGAAAAATAATGAAAGTATCATGAATTTAATCCATCATGAATACATAGAATGATCATTTTTACTCAATGGAAGATTCATGCAAAGACCGAAGTTTTATATATTTATGATAGGAAAATTTAAATTGCTAAACATGTTATTATCCCAATAGATTGTTAATAACCATTGATTTTGTCACAAGACATGCATAAACTCATTTTAGTTTATTTATTCATACTAGTGGGTACCTGTGACCTTCGGGCACTGTGAAGTCCCCCGGTTTCTTTAAACTTGAATCATGTTTTAGTTTTTTTTAGAAATTTTTATCTTTTTTTTTAATGTGTTTTTTGTTATTATTATTATTTTGTATAATAAAAATAAAGTGTTTTTTTTTCATTTTTATATTTTTGTTTATTTGGATGCAAGTTTGAAGTTTGGAGAAAGAAGATACACCTCATTCTTTTTCAAGTAGGGTT
>Ga0116231_10009340_pt1 | contig 16618 bp, 15 predicted proteins | sample S1TSphgellanicum_2_FD_89695 | JGI IMG/M metagenome (GOLD analysis project Ga0116231, IMG submission 89695) | Host-associated microbial communities from peat moss isolated from Minnesota, USA - S1T2_Fd - Sphagnum magellanicum MG | ecosystem: Host-associated > Plants > Peat moss > Unclassified...
TTTTCAACAATTTATCAAAAGCATTAATTTTTTACTTTCCCCTTTTTTTTTTTTCACTTTTTAAATTTTTGGGGAATTCCTTTTGTTTTTTTTTTTTTTTTTGGTTTAAATTTTGAACATGTATCATAAAATTAGCTTGAGAAGATCTGCAAAAACCCTATTCTCATGATTCTAGCAGACTCATTTTTCTCTGGGTTTAGGGAAATGTGTGGGTTGCACCACTTGAGAGTGGGGGATTGGAGCAAAGTGAAATTGAAACAAGTTGGCACAGAGAAGAAGAAAAACAAGGATTTACAGAGGGAAGGGGACTGATGGACAGCATTGAGATTTTGCCATTACCAACTTGGGTGACAGAGTGTTACATTTGAAGGCTAGTGATGGAATGGAGGAGATGATTTCTCATGATGGATGTCAGGTTTTTGCAATGACCCAGGATCCAAGCAAAAGTGGCGAGTGAGGTTTAGGGTTCATATTCTCTGTTGTGAAGTACTGATTGTGCCATAGGTCTGAGTATGACTTTCCTCACACATGTTTGATAGTATCTGTTTTCATGTCAAAATTTTCTGTTTTCCCTGCCATTTAAGTGAAGCTCAATTTGGGTTCGGTGGCAGACACAAACTCATGATTTGTGTGTGGATGATGGGGTTCTAGGAACAAGAAGTATCCTATTCAGTTAAACCATGTAGAGCAAAGCAACTGCTGAGGGTGGAAAATGTGTTTATTGTACTTAGAGACCCACTGGGAGAAAGAGGTTTGGTGTGAAGCACTGTGAGTGACGGCCAAAATGGATTCCACTTCAAAGGATTGGTATCTCAAGACCAAGAGAGAGTATGCAGAGTATACACACAATGTGGAAGTACCAGCTGTACACAACTGAGTTTCACAGAGACAAGGGTACCAACCATTTTGACATTCGACAGCATGACAAGAAACCCAACAAAAATAAGTCTGATGATCATGGTCCCTCAAGGAAGCAGGTTATTTGGAATAAGTTGACCAGAAGGGGCTTAAAGGGTAAGCCAAATGCTCCTTGACTGCTTCAAATGCTGCTTCCCAAGTTTCTTCAACACCAGCTGCAATGCCAATTGTGTGCAAGACTCAAGGGTGGTGTGCAACAAATCCTTTGGTTGAAGAATGAGACAATCAAAGGCACCTTTGGTAACAGGCAACTCTGTGTTTGGTCAGTGAAGATACCTAGTTTCTGTAGTTGGTTTTGTTTTAGAAAAAATTTAGAGATTGTTTTGTGGACATTTTGGTATCAAACAGAAGCAGCTATCAAAATTTGTTTTGTGGACATTTTGGTATTGAAACAGAAGCAGCTGTCAAAATTGCAAACTCCCCTCCCAGCTACTTCAATCAGTGATGATCATGAAGCTAGATCTCAGGAAGTCAGCTCCCTTTGCCACTGTGATGCACATGCTTCCAGTAGACAAGGGAGAGGCTCTGGCTGTGGAGATGGACATGGTGTGGCATGGTGACAGTTGTGTTACCATGGAGACTCAAGTAGACATGCGGGATTCACATGCTCAAGAAAAAATGGTTACACAGGCTGAAGAGCCTGGATTAGCTGGAGTTGCAGCCATGGCCCTTCTTACAGGATTCAAGAAGGATTATATGATTCCCCAAGCAGCAGCTATGACAGAGGCTCCTCACAAAAGTACAGTAATGTAAACCCATACAAGAAATGGGAAAGACCTGAACTCACCAGATTTGCACTTTTGTCTTAGTAGAGAAACAAAAGAAATATGCAGGAGACCCTACACCTTAAACCCTAAACAGATTATTAGGGAGAGTTGGACCTGTGCAATTTGGTCAGCAACATGGGATATCATACTCTTCACTAACTGCAAACATCTTCCTTTTTTCCTCTACTGCCACCCTCCTCTGAAGCATCTGCCAGTATACGAAAAATGGATCTTGTTCAGTGTTCAAAAGTGAATCTCACACAATTGATTATAAGAAGTTGTATGATATTTGGTTCTCAAAACTCGTCCACCTCTGAGAGCAACTCCCCCAGTGCACATTATGTGACCCTGCAAATTAAAATTGGATGAAGAAAAGTCAAAACATGTTGGTTTAGTTCAACAAAATGGTTTTGGCCCAGCAATTTGGCACAGTTTGCTGAGGCTTGTAAAAGGCACAGCAAAGCCTAGCACCTGCTGTTGATTGGCTAGATAGTTTGATTGATCTAAGTGGGTTGCCATTAGTAATCTCCCACCTATTTACAGTCCTGGTTTTAGTTTTATGGGCAGGGTTGGAAAAAAAGTAAATAACTAAGTTTGGATGTGAGAAATATTTTTGCAGGGTCACATACTGAGCATCACTGGAGATGCTCTTAGGCTACCACAGATTGAAGAAAACCCTATTCATAGTTTCTTATGTCACCAATGCCATCATGAATGAGACAGAGTAGAGATGTGTTTCAATTTGCTGCAGGAGCTAGATACTTTGCTAGTGATAGGGCAACTGATTTCTGACACAGGTTTTCCCAGTTTCCTGCAGCATCCCTAATGGGCCTGTTTGAAGCATGTAGCTGTTTGGGTATGGTGGACAAGCAGGTGCCAATAGTGTCAAAGGTCAAGTGTGTCTCAATCAAGGGCAAAAGCCTGATGTAGTTGAGGGCACCACCAACAGATCGCATTTGGTTTGCATTCAAAGAGATGCCTGACCTTGATTTGGTAACAGAGCCTGCGATTGGCAACTGTTGCATCAACAGTGGTTGTGCTTTGGATGCGTTTGTGGTGCATCAACTTCAGGATTCCAAAACATGAAGCCTCAGAGCTATCATTGAATTGCTAATCATGTATGTACACAAGACTCTGCAATTGTTGCAGGGGTGAATTTCAGGTCTGAAATGGACTACAATGTTGCAGGTATGTTTTCAATCTATGATTACTGATGAGTGTGCTTACAAATGTTTTACCTTTGTAGGAACAATGGAGGGAGTCAGCGGTGTTACCAAATTGTCAGAGTATCTCTGTTTGTTGGATGATGGCATGATGACTAGCTTCCCAACAGCACCATCCCTGTTGATTTTGCACCTGCACCAAACTTAGAGGTGGAGAAGGAAAACTCCAAGAAAGGTAATGGAAGTGACAAAATGTCCTGTACGTCCTGACACACCCTCAAGAACGCCTTGGCAACCACCATCCATAGACCAAGCTCTGGCAATGGTACCTCCTCCTATCAAGGTCTCATGGATCTCAGGCCCTCCAAGCAGACATAATAGATAAGGTAGAGGTTGATGAAGCCAGGTTTTCTGTGTTTTCAGCTACTAAATCTGATGTTGGGGCTTCAGATGTGTCAGTTGAGTTTGCACAACATGAGTCCAATAGTTCACTTTCAGACATTGATTTACAGTATACAGCCATCATTCACGATCCTGAGAGATCATTGCACCAGGAGGAACCTCTTCATCAAGCAAAGCATTCAAAAGTGGCTTTTGTGGGGGAAGATGGGGATGAGACTGGAAGAGTCTAAGTGACCTGGTGATTGACAAATTGCAAGAGCAGAAAGACATGGAGAGTGCTGACAGACCTGCATATTCTTCTTAGAGCAGCTCCACTGGTACTCAGTATGTGACCCTGCAAATTAAAATTGGATGAATAAAAGTCAAATCCTGCAGGTTTGGCTCAGCAAAATAGTTTGGGCACCGTATTTTCTCACAGTTCACAGAGGCTCACAAATGGCACAGCAAAGCCTAAAACTCACCAGAGAAGAGTGTAATAAATATGATCTGGGTGCTGCTCCCTGTCTTTGATTGGTGGTATGCTATTAGTAGTCTCCCACCTATTTCCTTTCACAGTGTAGTTTTGCCGGTGCGGTTTGAAAAAGTAAATAACTAAACTTGTATGTGAGAAATATTTTTGCAAGGTCACTGTTGGAGTTGCTCTTAGCCTCACTAAAGAATCACACAATGTGCAGAGCAAGCTAGGTTTGGGAATTAAGATGAGATTAGGATCTGAACGGGTGAGTTGAGGTGAGAGACAGACACACCAGGATCTGACGACAAAAACTAGGAGGTGCAAGTAGGTTTAGGGTTTAGGGTTGAAGAATCATGGCCACCTTAATGGCAATCAAATTCTTCTTGGCAGCGTCCTGAAACTGGAGACTAGCCAGAATGAGCAATACACAGTAAATCGGTTGAGAGATAGGATCTTTCCAGACATGAATGTTTTTTTCATCAAGTTTCAGTGAACAAGCAAATTGCTTAGAGCTGCACCGCTGAACTCGTAGCCGCTGGACGCCATCATATTAGGGTTAGGGTTAGGTCTTGTAAGTCGGGGTATCAGCCGTTGATTTGGGATCTGGACGGTAAACGGCCGTCTCCTTCTTCCTGCATCCGTTTCTCCTATATAAATCCTACTTCCACCCATTTATCTGTTGTGTTTTCTTTGAGTTTGCTTGCTTCCTTGCACATGTTTCTGTGGTTCAATCTGTGACATACTACTTCGACCTATTCCAGTATAGGCATGCAGAATTTGATTGTGACTCATTTATATTGTGAGTCAAACGGATTCTGGCTATCCATCAGTAGGGGGGTTGGCGGACATTGCTTCCTGCGGACTCTTGATTCTTGGTCTTGTTCTTGGTGATTGGGTGTTGTGTGATTGAGTGATGTGGAAGGAAGTGAGGACACTTTCCCCGAATGATCGAATCTGATTCCACCTTTGCTATATGTGCTCTTTCGAAAGAGCTCAAGCCAGGAAACTGATCCTTCCATAATCGAATCTGATTCCAACTTTTCTGCTGCTTCGCTTCTCTTCGCATCAGTTGTTGTCGTCGTTGTTGTGTGTTATAGCAGTCCCTGTGTGTACAACCTTGCGGCTATATTGCGTAAGACGTTGAATGGAGGATCTGCAATAGTGAGGATGGGGGAGAATGGGCAGTTGAACAGACAGTTTTGTGTCTGCATCAACAATCAGTCATTAGCCCTACAATTGCTATATTCTTGTTTTCTTTTTTGTTTGCCACAAACACGTTAAACATCATGAATGCACAGACTCTGTAATGTTTTGTTCAATATGAGCAGTGATGTTCCAAAACCAGTATAAGCCAGTTCTGCTACTGACATGATTCCATGAAAGACAAACTGGTCTTCTCTCTGAGCTCTATGTTGTGTGAATGTTTGTGTGTAAAATGGCCTTAGGGTTTTTATTAACAAACTGCCAAGGTCTATGATGATGACATGCTTTTAGGCTTGTTTCTCAAACATTCGCAGTGGCCGCCTAAAGCTTTCGCCCCACTAGTGGGCTTGAGAGCTGATGCTGCTTTAAACCTTCCTTGGATATCTGAGACTTTTGGCATATGTAGAAACCCGAACTTTACCCTAAACCTCAACCCTAACTCTGGGATTGAACAACTATAGCATTGAAAGTTTTAAGAAAATCAAAGCTAAAAATGATCCATTTATTAGCTAAAAATGAATAAGAATGCCCTAAATCTGCCGGTGAAATTCCAAAGAACTGGAGTAGAGTTGGTGAAGATCGAAGTTAGATCACTGGGACTTGGAAAACTTAAAAAATTTCCTGGGGTTCAAACCCTAGAAATTCATCCCTAGAGAAAACCCATGACTTGTGATACCTAATTTTATAATAATGTTTGTTTCATGATATGTCAGCAAAACACATTAAAATCAATTTCATTGGTTATATGGTTTATGGTACATGATGATACAATGTCATGTTTAAAAAATGTAATTCTAAATTTTCACAAGCGAAAGTGGGCAAAATCCCAAATGGCCTTCGAAAAATGCAAGACATTTGAAGAGTATTTTTTTGGGGGGGCTTTCTTTCTTTTTTTTTGGTTTTTGGGCGAAATTAAAAACGGCTGTGAATTCTTCTACAACAGGGTTTTTTTCTTGGGGAAACTCCCTAAATTCGCCACATTTGGAGGAGAAAAAGTTGCAACCGCCATATTTAGACTATAGCTTCTTGAAAATCACTGGTAATTACTTTGGGCAAAACATATGCAATAAAGGTGTGATGCCATTGGGAACATCTTGGGGGAACAAATTGAGAATTGTGGGAACCTTTTGGGAATGTTTCACTCAAATCCCTCACTTTCACAAAACAAAAAAAAAATCAAAATGTTTGTACACAAAACACAATACAAAAATTGTGACAATCTTGGATTTTTGTGGGAAAATTAATTTTGTCATGTCTTTTTGCCCTTTAGCCAAATCACATGGCATATTTCAACTACCCCTTCCATTTTTGGCCAAACCTTAAGTTTGGTTAATGTTATAGATAACTTTATGATTCCTAAGGAATGAAAAAAACAACTCAACAAACTTCAAATTGCACCACCAAAAATATATAAATAATAGTTCAATAAAAAAAACTCTTAAAAATAATTTAAAGCACCAATTGAAACAATCTCATTGATCACATAGGTTAAGTTTTTTCACCTCTATGCCACAAACATCAATATTGAACATGGTCACACAATGAATGGAGTTCATAATTCATTAATAATTCACTTGTATTTAACTTGTAATTCACTTATGATTCATTTTTAATAATTTATAATTCACTCTTAAATAAAATTTAATTGATTCTTAGTTCGCTCTCAAGTTTTTTAAATATATTTTTAATCAACTCATAGTTAATTTCTAATTAACTCGTAATTCACTTGTAATTAAATAATTTATTATAACGCTTCCTTGATCGATAAGCACATGAAAGTTTTCATTGAAACTTTTTTGAACTAGGTCGACAAAAGGCTATAAATAAAGGTAGGACCCTATTATTTTCAATTTTTTTAACACTAGTCTAAAATACAGTCTTGTTTGATAACCCTAATTCCATTCCTTTTATGTTTATATTTCATACTTTATCACAATAACCAAAAAAATTGCACTTTTTGTTTTGAATACTTTGTGTTCTTCTTTTAAGCCTCTTGTGCGTTTATTTTGGTTTCCATATTTCGTATTTAAATTAAGACTTAGGTATGTGTTTCATTGTTCATTTTGTTAGTTCTAATGCCTATGACATTATATGTACAAACTTATTTCAAAAGCATTATTGTGTATATTTTTTTAATTAATAATATTATAACCTTTATTTATATTAAAAACAAGGTTAAAATTGTGATTTCACCTGAAGAATTATGATACTATCATTGTACCTTAAACCAACACTTAAAATGATATCCCAAAACTTTTTTAATGTGCTTATTAATGCATGATTACAATACGTTTTAATTGAAAGTTATTTTATATTGATTTAAGATTATAAACTAACCCATTTCAAATGTTTTCAAATTTAGCTCATTTTCCATGCTTATTTTTGAACACATGTGACCTTGGTGTTAGGATCCTTTCTTTGATCATATTAAAATACTATTTTTTAAAAAATTTCATGTATTACACTCATCCTTCATAAAGGAGCCTATTGACATGAAAGGGGGAATTTGTCACATTTTCTTATATATTCATAACTAATTGGAAAGAAACCAAAAAATTGAAAAACAACTTGTGTTGAGTTCTAAATCCTCTCATCTTGAAAGGAAAATCGAATGTAGAAAAAATAAAAAAAGTTTTTTTTATTCAATATTTTTATTCTTGTGGTTTTAGGTGCTTCTACCTTAATCATGTTGAACCAAATTCATGGTTCCCAAAATTTTAATTAGAAATCAAATATAATGTATAACATAGGTAGATTAAATTTGTGTGTGTGTTTTGTGTTTTCCCAATCTTGTGATGTAGCCAAATTGTCAACTAGAAGATTTAGCCAAATTTGGCCACAGACCAAATATAAAAGTCATTTTAATCGTTTTATGATTTGATTACTTTTTTGAATTTGTGATAGAAATCTGGCAAATGTAGGAAACTTTATCCCAATATTTTGCAAATTAGGGTAACTTTTTCCACAAAACTCAATTGAATGTGTAGAAATCAAATTGAAAATTTTGAAAAAATGTGAAAATTTTCCCTCAAAAAAAGTCGACAAGAATCAAAATGTCAAAATATTGCATGGGAAATTTAATCGATCTATTTTTTTAGCTAATTATTTGAAAATAAAAGTTCCAAAAAAACAGGAACCAGATACAGGGGACTAGAGAGCACATCAATGGCCTGGCCACTGGAAATAGTTCTCAGTGTTAGCCCAATGTGAACGGGGCCAATCATGCTAAACACCCTAAAAAGCTCTCTTTCCTTGAACCAATGTGAATGGGGCTAAGCATACCAGAAACCCTAAAAAGGTTTGGTTGTCACAGCCCAATGTGAACGAGGCCAAGCTTACCTAAAACCCTAAAAGTTCTTTGTCTCAGCGCAATGTGAACGGGGCCGAGCATACCCAGAAAGCCCAAAAATCTTTCTTTGTCTCAGCGCAATGTAAACGGGACCCAGCATGCCAGAAACCCTAAAATCCTTTCTCGTCTCTTTCCCGGAGCGTTGAAGAAGAAATCCTCGCAGAAAGTTCCGCAGAGATCCCGAGTTTTCTGACAATCACGGTCGCGCGCGCGCGATCGAGCGCCAAGGACCCATGTGACGACCGTAGAGCGAAGCCAGACAGACAGGCAGACAGGCAGACAGACAGGGCGAGAGGGAGTCAAAGCAGAATTTCTCCTTCCACCCCTCCCCCTCCCATTTTGTACCTTCTTCTTGCATCAGTGAAGAGAAAACTTTGTCTTCGTGTTCTTTCTTCTTGAAGAAACTGCTGCTATCTAGTTACGCTCCACAGCAAGAAGGTTTTGTGATCCATTGCTGAGGAAAATAGGGTTCCTTCTTTCCTCTTCAGTCGCAGGTTTCAACAACTCTTTTCTTCAGCATTTGTCGCAACAGAAGATAAGGTATCTTTGAGCTTTTAACATCACATTGTTTCCAAAACCATGCATGGAGAGAGAGAGAGAGAGAGTTGCACATTCAGAAAGTTCTCTACTTGATGCTCTTGTGGTTATTGCAGAGTAATCTGGACCAAAGTGTAGGAGGGAGGCGTTCTTGGGTAGTGTACGGGCCTTTTTTTCCCCATCCACCCACCCAACAACGTCTTCTTCAATGCACTCCACTTCTCACAGCAAACACAGAGAGGGGATGGGTGACGGATGAGCCAGAGCAAAGAATGCTGCCACTGGGAGGAGTGATGCATGGCATAGAATTTGCCACTTGAAAAATCTGAAGATCTTTCTCAACAGGTGTGTGTTGTTGTAATTCCACATTCTTAGGATCAGTCTCATCACATCTGCTTTTCTAGATACCTATCTGCAGGTTACACCCATTAGAGATCTTCCTTGAGTACACACTTCTATGGTCTCTGACTTACTGTAGCAATGATAGCCAGGGACGACACAGGTCTTCCTAGGCAACAGAAAACTGTAAAATGAAGTTCCTTCATTGAATAACAAGCAATCAGAATATGGTAGTATTATGGCCACTTCAAAGGAGATGACGACAAATCAGATGTTTGAATGCCAAGAATGTTGGGTTTTTTGTGAGTTGCAAAATCCCAGTGACTGCTTTTGAAGTTGTAATGCAAGTAACTTTGTTGTTTTTGTTATGAGCAGATCAAGGAGATATGCATAAGGGGTACAAGAGTGCGTCAGTGTGGCACTAACTGCAAAGAAAGAGGGGAAGGTGAGTGCAAGGGAGTGACAAAGTGCAAATACTTGACATCTTCTGCAAAAGCCTCCACCAGAGAGAGAGAGAGAGAGAGAGAGAGAGAGCTTTTGCACCAGCATTGCTAGCTCAAAGGGCTAGTATCAGGTATACAGAATAGGAGACGTATGTGTAAGCTCAACTGTGCTGTCTAGACATCATCATCATCGCATCTAATCAGCAGCACAGAAACCATGAATTTGTTGCCTCCTTCCAAAGATGGCAGCATAAATCATGATGCTCCTGTGAGTGGGGGAGGGGTGAGTGAAAATCTGAAGTTCAGCTATGGGTTTTCGAGCTTGAGGGGGAAAAGGGCTTCCATGGAGGACTTTCATGATACCATGATCCACAAAGTTGGCAGTCAGGTGATTGGGTTATTCGGAGTTTTTGATGGACATGGTGGTTCACGGGCGGCAGAATATGTGAAGAAACACCTGTTTGATAACTTGTTGAAGCATCCAAAATTCATTGATGACACTAAGTTAGCCATAGCTGAGGCCTACAAACAGACTGACCAAGATTATTTGAAAACAGAGATCAGTCAGAGCAGGGATGCAGGGTCAACAGCTTCCACAGCTGTCTTAGTGGGGGATCGTTTGCTGGTTGCCAATGTCGGTGATTCAAGGGCAGTGATATGCAGAGGTGGCAAAGCAGTTGCTCTGTCAACTGATCACAAACCAAATCGAACTGATGAGCGGCAAAGGATTGAGGATGCTGGTGGTGTTGTGATGTGGGCTGGCACTTGGCGAGTAGGGGGTGTTCTTGCAGTATCCCGTGCCTTTGGTGACCGGCTGTTGAAGCAATATGTTGTCGCAGACCCTGAGATTCAGGAGGATACAATTAAGGAGGGAGTTGATTTTCTGGTTCTGGCCAGTGATGGACTATGGGATGTGGTATCAAACCAGGATGCAGTGTCAATGGTAGCAACCATCCCTGATGCTGAGGAGGCGGCCAACAAGCTCACAGGTGAAGCCTTTCGCAGAGGAAGTGCTGACAACATCACTTGTGTGATTGTCCGTTTCAACCATGACAATCCTTGACCTTCTGAAGAATAAACACTACTTTCCCTCTAAAGATTTCTCTTACAGAGGACCCTGGAGGTTTGCTCAATAAAGAGAACCTTCTTTTTGGAATTTCACCGATTTGGAGTTTCCAAATGATTCTGTCCAGACTCTCATAAGTGGGGAAGCTCTTTGAAAGCTCACTTTGTCTTCATTCTTCTTCTCTCTTATCGGCTGTCTCTTTTCCTTATGTGCCTTATCTTTTGTAAAAAAAAATTCTTCCCCTCTGTGGTTCCCTTCTTTGATGTAGGTGCTGACCCAGCATCATGGCCAAGACTTCTTCTTGTTGTTTCCAGACTTGTGACAGCAACTCAGTGTACAGGCTACTGGTTAGACTGGCCAATACCCAATGTAAGGATCTGGATGAAGAAGTCAGCCTCTTCAACCAGCACAAAATCTTCTGCTTCTCACCAACAAGATTCTTGCAGTCTCCTTGGAAAGGTTTCTTTGGTGGAGAAGATGACAAAAGGGCAGCATTTGGGAATTTTGCTGGGTATTGTTGTTCTCAGCTAATTGGCAGGAATGGAGAAAATTTGTCAAACTTGATTACTGACTGTAATGCAGGTCTGCAACCGAGATTTGCATCTAGACTGCATGGACAGGGCTTGACCAGCACTAGTTCTTTACTGCTTTCAAAGTTATCTCCTTTGACCTTCTTGATGTCAAGTATGGAACTTTAAGGACAAAACAATGGTGGAACCAGCATTGGTGTTACCAGCATTGACACTTTAGGATTGACTTTTAGGCCTTCCAGTGATTTCATTTTTCTCTTTTCTCTGTCTGGATGTTTGAATTGGAAATTTAGGACCTTGAGATATTGCTCAGCTTTGTCATGGTTTTCTGTAAGCAAACAGCTGGAAGCTGTTTTTGTGAAATGACTTGGATCTGGTTTGGGTCCAGGACTCTTGATTTAATTTTTGGATCAAAGAACAGCCTGCAGCTGATTTAAAAGTTATTATTTTTTGTGGTCAACCCAAAGGTGTCCAACACTTGCTTGCAGTAATGCTCATGTGCCATGTGCATCATGGATTCACTTCGTTATCAAGTTGTTTTCATTTGATTTAGTATTATCAAAAATTCACAGTTGTGCATGTCCAAAACTTGGGCTCTGCTGCTGTGTGCTACCAGTGTCATCAAGTGACATTGATCAATTGATGAAAAAAATGATTTCATTGGTTTTTTGAACCTTCAAATGGAAATATTGAATGACGTTGCACGGAACTTCAATGGAGTTCAAATACATTGAATAGAATTTGAATTAAAACAATTGGATGAACATGAATTTTTTTATAAATTGGACGCAAATTGGTGGAGAAGGTATTGAAAAACTTGCTCATGAATATCATTTTAGGGTTTAGGGTTTCATTCCATGTCTCTTTACTTGTTGGTAATGGATTAAACATGTTTCAGGTTGAAACCATACAAGTGATAACACTTATTACTTTTGAAACTTGAAGTTGTCTTACTTAAACCATCTGTAATGAATCATCATCACTAAAACTATGGCATATAACCCAAAAAAAACCTCCCTCTCCCCTCTGGGACACATCTGTTCTCTTGTATCTACACACTGGAAATTGCATATTGAGCCATTGAAGTTTGTAAGCTTTTCTCCATTTTGTGCTATACCCTAACTGTTGCAGATATATACTGGTCAACTAAACTCATGGGTTGTGAATTGACCAGAAAAATCTGCAACACTGCGGGTATAGACTAAGCCTCTGTGGTTGTTGATTATCTCCACACTGGTGCAGATCTGCAAACAGCAAAATTTTGTTTCTGATCAGTTATTCTAAACTCCTTCTGACCTTTCTGAGTGAGTTTTTTGAACTCCAAAGAAGATGAAGCAACAGCACCACCACCACCACCACCCCAACTTGCCTGTGAAGACTGTTTCTGATCCTGTGACCATCTTTTTGCATTGCATCTGCAGTCCATAAAAACTGGGGTGATTTGTCATCACTTTTTCAGCTGTCCAGCTGCCCCATAAAGTCTCACTCCAGTATTCTTCAGTTGCAGCATCTCTGCATTTCAGCTGTGCTCTGTCAAGTGTTACCCCAGTATTTTCTTCAGTTGCAGAACGATGTCTGCATTTCCAAAAGTTCCTCTTTGACAAAAAGCTGCAGACAACTTTCTCACACTCTTTCAAGTTGTACACCTAAAGATCCCTTCTTTTTGTAAATTGTAATCTGAGCTACGCTGGACATCGCATTATGCTGGATAAGCAATTGGTCTCATATACACTGCATTTCTGGGTGAAGGTTATTACAAATCTGAGGTAATACCAGGCTTTTAACCAGTTTCAATATTAGGTATATGCTAGAGTTTTTCGTAAAGTCAGGAAAACACGGCACCAGTACCTTGAGTTTGGTCCAAAACCGGGTGAGATTCCAAAAAAAACCTGCGAAAAAAGTACATTAGCCTGCAAAGGCGGGAGTCAAACTCAGAATTGCACCACTTTTTGTCTCAAACTGATGTAGGAGCAGTGAAAATATATGTAGCAGCAGTGGAAGCGCTCAGGAAAAAGGAAAAGACGGTGTCAAAACCCCGGATCAAACTCTGAACAACTACTACAATTACCTCGAACCTTGTGCATTAAATGCCGAGTTTCAGCATTTCATACCCAGATTTAATAAAAACTTCCTTACTTTGCAGACCTCACTCAAAGAGGGGAGAGGGGGTGAAAACAGGCCCAAAGACAGGGTGAAGACAGGATCACTTTAAGGAAAACTCTACTATATACAATAATATATGCTCCATGCCAGCAAGAAATCAGTCTTGGACCCAATACCAGTACCAGGAGGATGGTATGTTCAAGAGTCCATAGTCAATACCAGACCAGCTGGTAGGTATGTATGTTGAAGAGTGGATACCAGACCAACACTGGTAAGTAGGGAATGTAATAATGTTTTGAAGATGAATTGCTTCTTCACACTACTTGTAATTACAAACTCTCCATTGGCACGCTCTTCAATGGTCTAAGGACTGACTGTTTGATTTTTAAGTACTTCTGCAGACCCAATTGAATTTCAGTCAGTGTGGCTGCATCTTTTTGTCTTTTAGTTTTCAACCATCTGTGCAGCGATTTTTTATAATATTTTCTGACAAACTTTGTTGTTTTTTGTACAAAAGTTGGAGACTTTTTTGTTTTTTCCTGGTGTAATTTTGACTCATTTTGGTGATGTTTTGAAAAAATTGGCCAAATCTTTTGTATCACTAAATTGGAAAAAAAAATACCACAAAGCCTGCACCTCCCGTGTAAGAACACAATGAATTTTCTGGCCCCATTAATTAGCAAGTGATCAATAAACCAAAAGAAGGAACATGCATAGGAAAGGAAATTGTAGTTGCAATTATGGTTGAATTTGGCACAAGACCAAATAACACAACCAGTGATTTTGACACAAGAATTTGAACCCACATGACAAATTAAGTACTGATGCACAGGTTTTAATTGCATATGGCAGGTATGACTTTGACTCCTAATTTTTGTAGCTAATGAGAGACCATGGGTAACAAGGGGTTTTTTTTTTGGTTCCTGCCCAGAAATGCTAGGCTACTGCCAAATAAAAGGCAAAGCAAATTTTACAACATTGAAATTTCCTAGGGTGCAATTTCAGGCATCCATTCTTTTTTTTGGGGGTCAGTTTCTGGCTATGGTTTCCATAAGTTGATCAGCCATTTGGCCACTAGGAATATTTTGAGTAGATATGTCTTTTGGTGATCAGCAAATTTTTTTAACATTGGCATTTTTATTTTATTTTATTTTTTTGTTGATCAACATGTTACACATCTTTGTTTTGGTGATTAGCAAATTTTGAACATAGGCATTTTGACGATCAATGTGTTTTTTATATCTTTGTTTTCACAATGCATAACTAGTTAAGAACGTCATCAATAGACCCAACTTTCTCATGCACGTGAATTACACTTAAGCCAAACTATTCAAATTTTTATCAAAAGTAAGTTTCCCAAAGTGAATCCAACCCCAACCATAAAGGCCTTGCCCATGGGACAAGGAAGGTCTACATTTGCAAACATCAACAAAAACACCATCAAACACCCCAACTTTGAAACATCGAACCCAACCCCCAAGAGAATGCCCACATTTTGTTTTCTTGCATAGCATCATGAAGATTGAAAAACAAATTATACGCATGACCATTGATAGCCACAAAAGGGGAAAAAATAAATCAAAACATGTTTTGATTGTTGGAAACTTTTTTAAAATTTAACAACAAAAAGGATTTTAACAAAGAGCTTCAAAGTTAAGATGTTGAGCAATTTGCAACTTTGTTTTGTTGCATTTCAATATTGGCATTAATTATGTGCTAAAGAAATTTGCCCTAAAACATTATAATGTCACCAAAAAACAAGGTTAAATATTTTTTGCATTGTGCACATCCTCATTGCTAGATATCCATGGATTGAAATATGTTTCTGAAACTTTTACTAAAGCATGACAATTCTAATTCAAACATTCTTCTTCTTCAAGATCGTAACAAACATCTAAGTTCTATGGCCTTAATTTTATGGACCACAAAGGATCAGGCCCTCATCTTGATTTCCTCTCTAGGAGTCAACTAGTTGTTTTATGTGGCTGGTAGTTCATACCCAACAACAAAATCCTCACAAAGATTGGCTCTACTATTTCAACATGGTTCAATCTCAGAGATTGGACAGAAATTAAGGGACAGAGTTAGCGAGTCCAAACATCACTACTTCCCAGCATCCCCTCAATCCCAAAAATCTCCGGAGCTCCCACAAGACAACAGGTACTCTTCTCATAACAAAACACATTCCATACCCAGTTCAAAATCCCTAGAAACATCATGCATGAGCTGCCACACAACCACTCCAGAAATCCTAGACATGTTCATCCTCTGCCTTGTGTTGGTCCTTACATCAACACATGCAACAACTCTAAACCTTTTCCTGACATTTTCAGCATAGTGGAAGTCTTCTCGTCAAAATTCTTCTCATTCAATCCTTTTGATCAAGTTCTGCTTCTACCTATTTACAACAACCCAAAATCAAAATCAAACCACATTTTTTTAGTCCTCCTTAAAAGTCTAACAATTTAGCTTCTTTTTCATCACCACCCATAACCTCCACAAAAATGATCCCAAATCCTTTCTCAACATGTTTCAAATATCCTCCTCATCACCTCATTTCCTTACTTCCCCAAAATCCCCCTTACCAATCACTTTATAAAAATTTGATCCACAAAATTTTTGAAGAATTCACATTGGGTTGTTTAGATTTTTTTCCATCTCAAAAACTATCACCTACTTCTTTTGTCATAACCTGTAAAGCAACAAAAACACACCAAAAAAAAAAAAAAACATAGTGGATTATTTTCTTTTCTTTTCTTTTTTTTAACGTTGTTGAAGCACCGTGCTACCAGCAGTCTAGCCGTAGTCTAAGTAGCTTTCATCCAAAAACATATGACATTGTTTTTAGGTTACAATAGCTCTACCAATTTGCCCAATACCTCATATTCTCCTCTTTCTGATGTAAAATGACATCTTGGTATGGAAAAATAGATAGGCTAAAAAAATGATGTTTGAAAATGCAAAACACAAACATCATGATGTGTTGTCAAATGGTTTCACAACCTATTTTTCATGAATGTCAAATTGTTGAATGTATTTTCATCCTCCACAAAACACAAGACTTGAATCAAAGTTATTTTAGCAAGCTTGTTGTACTCAGTCAACTTGTGTGCCAAAATGGAGGTTTGGTAATCTTCATCCACAACCTAGAAATTAGATTATAATTAGAACTTTCAACTATTATTGGCTCTGCATTATAAATCATGTTTAGTTGGAAAAATGAGGATTTCACATCAAAGCTACTATGAATCCAATAATGGGGGGGGGGGGGGGGGGGGGGACAAAAACTTAACATAAAATGGAAAAAAAAAACATGAAAAATACAAAAGGAAAAAAAAAAAAAA
>Ga0116231_10009341_pt1 | contig 16618 bp, 18 predicted proteins | sample S1TSphgellanicum_2_FD_89695 | JGI IMG/M metagenome (GOLD analysis project Ga0116231, IMG submission 89695) | Host-associated microbial communities from peat moss isolated from Minnesota, USA - S1T2_Fd - Sphagnum magellanicum MG | ecosystem: Host-associated > Plants > Peat moss > Unclassified...
CAATCCTGGTTTTTTTTTTTTTTTTTTTTTTTTTGATAGGCCAATCAAAGATGCCCATTTTTTTAAAAAAGAATTTGAACTTTCAGGGTCCCTACCACTAATTAATATGAGTCACAAAGTGTGTACCCGTAGTTTATATTGGGGGTATAAACTTAGGTTGAAAATGGTGATGAACCGTTTTGGAAATAAAAAAATCTCATGTAGCCAATGAGAAGCCTTAGGGTGCACTCAAGGGGCTTAGTTTTTTTTCTTTTGGGTTTGGGGGGAGGGGGGTGATTTTTTTTTCTGTTGTTGTCTATTCTTGATGTGTTCCCATGTGTTCCCATCATGTTCCATCCAGTTCTTGATGGGAGCCCTAAGTTCCCCAAGACATTCCCAATAGCACTTCAATTCTATCCTACATTAATACAAACCACACCATAATGGGTTGTCCACACTTCACACTAGAATGGCATGCAAGATATACAAAGAGATTTAAGGAGGTTTTAACAATTATATGTAATTCTTAACAAAATTGTCAAGCACTCCATAAAACCTCATCATTTGTCTCCAAAAATTTCATGTTTATCAATTCCAAAACACTTAATCTTCATTGAATTGTAAAAATTTGAATAGGGTAGACATTTCTCTTCTTTTCTTTTCAATGTCCCTTTCCTCACTAAAAGGGTGAATTAAAAAAAAAAAAATTGCAACCTTCCTCCCTTCTAGAATGGGTGGATAGGAACCCATTCGAATGGGTGGAATTTATTTTTCTTCTCTTCCAACCTCCCTTTTAAAATTGGGGGAAGAGGGAAAGCTATTTCATTTTTCTTGCAACTTCCTTCTCCTTTGAAATGGGGTCCCAAACATCTTTCAAATTAAATTTATTGTGAAACTCAATGACTTGGTCTAAAGTTAAACTTTGCACTTTTGAAAAAGCAATTTTGATGTACAAGTGAATAATCCAAAAAGTACCTTCCAAAGTAAACACCCTAGATATAGCTTGACAAGCAATGGAAAATAAACTTAATAAATGTGATCCGTGGGCAATAGATTTTCTTTTTGCATTGTTGAATTAGATTTAACCACGTAATAGGTCATGATGCCACCCATGACGACAATTTGCTTACATATATGAGTGAAGAAGTACTCATTCATTTACAACAACACCACATCGAAGAGAATGTATTTATGCTCTTGTGTCACAATATGAGGAATGCTATGTTCTTTATTTGGATGGTTGAATTGGGTAGAGTTGTGTGTTAATTCAAAAGTTTTCATGTGAGCTTGGTATAGTGACAAGGGTGTTTCTCATTAAATCCTACTAACAAATTAGAGTATACAAGTTTTTGAAAACATTTCCTTGTTAGAAAAAAACTTGTGAATATTATGTAGAAGTTATGTTGGATTGTTGGAGTGACGTGTATTACATTAAAATAGGAAAAGAAACATACTTGCAACTAATTGATTGAATTATTTGAGAGACGCACTTGTACATGTTTCAATTTTAGATTCATGTAGAATTCAAAAGATTCAAAATGAGGTGATATAAAGAAGAGATGTTGAAAGAGTGCATGAATAATAACGAGGTTGTGACAAAAAAAATGTTCAAATATACATTCTTTAAAGATTAATTTGAAAATGGCAGGAACTAATGAGAAAAGTTTAGCGGAGGTTTTTGGAGTGGTGTCTCCACTTGTATTGCAATTACAAGAAGCATGGTTACAAACACAAATGCCAAAGGCACAGAAGCAATCCCCGATTCCAGTCACAACAACTCTCATCAACATTCCAGAAGAAATTTCAGTACGTGATTCAATTTTGCCCCTTCCAAAGAATTCTATGTTGAAGTCTTTAGCTACAATTTTTCCTGAAGTGGATGCAACAACCAAACAAGATCAACCTACAATCCCTTTTACACAAAAAGATGGTGACGTTTCAACACAACCCAAAGCAAAAGCCAATAGAAATAGAGTTCATCCTATGAATTCCTTCATCAAAGGTGTCGATCATGTTCAATCAATTGAACCTTCACGTATTATGCAAGAATGCTCCAAACTTCCATCAGTCAAAGTCCTTCCATCTTTTACAAATCAACCATCCCTTAATGTCCAATCTTCCAATGTGTCAACACTACCAACAAGCCTTCAAAAACTTGAACCAATTGGAGTTTCAAATGTTGATTCATTCGATGTTGTCGAAATTGTTGAGGAGAATCAACCTTTATTTTCATATTTGAATGGCTTGATGGACGAAAATTTGGAAGAGGTCATCGACAACGATCCCCAAATGATGGCAAAGGAGCTTGGTGTCCTCACAGGTGACCACCCACCATAATCTTCTTCATTTTTTCTAATGTTCATCATATTGTTGAGGGTGTATAATGAAACAAATAAATGGATTGTAAACAAGTGGGTGACAACATTATCAATGGTCTTGCAACAAATTCCTAGGTTTGACGATAAACAAGGAAAACATTGAATTTAATCATATTTAAATTTGTATTGCAGATGCAACCACTATCACGCATGAAGAAATAGATTCATTTCCTAAGTGGACTAGCGCATGGGCCAACGATAGACAAAACCCATCGCAACAAGAAGATGATATTCCAACTTCAAACGATTATATCCATGGCAATGATCATGAACTTGGTGGTATTATGACAACAAATGACAATATTGAGTTTCATGACATGCCAAAACTCAAATATGCAAACAATCCTAATTCACATAGGATTGAACAAATTCCTAATGAAGCTCACATGTCTACAAATGAATTGAATGCCACCCTTTTACGGTGAGTGCGACAAGTGCAAATTTTCCACCTATTAAAAAAGCTCATTCAATGTGAAATATAGATTATTGTTTGCAAATTATATGTTTCACTAGTCATATGGTTGTTATTGTTATTTGAAATTTAAATTCCAAATCTTGTGAAATAAGATAGAAGCAATAGTCATTTAAAATTTATAAATAATCAATATTTACAAGTTCGATATGAAAGACCCATGTGATTATTCTAATACTTTAGTCATGCATTATTTCCTTCTTTTAGGTGTGCAAAGGCAATTGACCAAAAAGATTTTAAACTTGGTGCTGAGTTGATTGGAGAACTTCGAAAACATACAACACCATATGGGAACGCGGCTCAACGCGTGGCTTATTACTTCATGGAAGCTTTGGTTAGAATTAAATGTTCCGTACCACACTTTCAATGTTGTTTAATCATAAGATGTGACGATAGTAACTAGATTATCAAAAACAAAAAAATTGATTTGATATTGTATGTTCACTTGCAATGAAGAAATTTATGAATTATCATGAGAATGTATCCATTCAATTGATGTTTTATTTTGGATTGATGTTAGGTGGCAAAAATGTCAAGCATGGGTAGGGAACTCTACATGGCAATCACCAATAATCGTCCTTCTGCAGCTGAAATGTTGAATGCAATGCGAAGCTATATCGATAATGCTCCTTTCATGCAAGGAGTTCATTGTTTTGCCAATAACACATTAATCGAAGCCTTCAAGGGTGCTACTCGTGTTCATGTTGTGGATTATGGTATCATGTATGGTATTCAATGGCCATCTTTTATGCACATGCTTGCCCAACGACTTGGGGGCCCACCTCACCTTCGCATTACGGGTATGCTATTACATTATTGTTTCATCAAATAATCATGGAAATTGCTTTTAACAAGAAGTGCATTTATATGTTTTAAAAAACTTTGGATATTAATAATGTTTGCATGATTTAACCATTTTTTTTGTTGCATAATATTGTTATATGAAAGCATTTAATAAATGACTAGAATATGCATCCATAGTTGATGGATATGTTATCAATGACAATATGTAGGTGCATGTTCAATTTTATTATAACAATTGACTTGAATGATTTTGAGTGTTTTTATAAAGGGATTGATCGGCCACAACCCGGATTCAAGCCCTTGGAAAGGATCCAAGAAACTGGCCAAAGGCTTGCACGCTTAGCTAAAGAGCTCGGGGTACCTTTTGAGTTCCATGCCATTGCCGATAAATGGGAGACAATTACTCCCGCTCATTTGTTTTTGAGAAAAGATGAAGTTTTGGGAGTGAATTGTGCGCTAAGGTTTCGTCACATGATGGATGAATCAATCATTGCTACAAGCCCTCGCACAATGCTTCTAAACAAGATTCGAAGCATGAATCCCAAGGTACATTTATTTGTGAACTTTGATTATTTGCTTTACAACTTAAGTTGTACATTGATTGTATATTGAAATGTGATGGATTTTTATTTATTTTTAGTTTGAATGATTTCCCTAAACATGGATGTCAACATTAATTAATTATTTAATTGCATCAATGTTGTAATAATTTATTTGTCCCATAAAATTTTTAAACTTTTGGTTATTATTATTACCTGCATTTGAATTAGGTTTTTGTACAAGTGGTGATCAGTGCGGGGTACAACATGCCCTTATTCGTACCTCGCTTCCAAGAAGCTCTACATCACAACTCGGTATCATTTGATGTGTTGGAAAAAGCAATGTCTGCTGAACCAACTGAGCGGATCATATTTGAAAAAGAGATATTGGGTCGCATCATCTTCAATGTCGTTGCTTGTGATGGCCTTGAAAGAGTGGAACGACCAGGAACTTATCGGGAATGGGACACTCGAGCTCGCCAAGCAGGCTTCACACATCTACCACGCAACCCAACAATTATTGCAAAATTGAGAGCAATATTCGACACTTTTCACGAAGACTTTGGGATCGGGGAAGATGATGGTTGGTGTCTTGCAGGTTGGAAAAGCCACATCCTCTATGGGTACACTGCTTGGGAACCTGCCATTGTCGATCCTCCTCCGCCATTAAAATAATTTTTAGCTTCCTCCCTAGATTTTGATCATATTCTACATTTCCAAACAAGTACATTGCTTCGATAATACAATAAATGTATGCAATTTTGTAACTTGGGATTAAGTTTTGAACATGTTTTTTTTGTGGTTTTATATGGAAAATACATTAGTATAATCATTTGCTTTCTTCATTTTCATCACATAAAAGAAAGCTTTGGGTTTATAGCATGAATTGCCCCAAGACATTATGATGAAGTTAATTGTAATAAAAACACAATGTATAAGACAAATGTGTCATAGGAGATGTTAGAATTAACCAATCATGTGATAATTAAAAATCTTGTTCAATTCTGTAAGCTAAATAGTTGAGTGATCTTATGCATACTTTGATTGTGTTAAGGATTTGCAATGTCCCAAAATTACTTATCCAATTTTAATTATTATTTTTATGTATTGCACAATGATTCAAACAACTGAAACTTGGATACATACATGATTTAAGAAAAATCTCAATGTTTAACTCCCTATCCTTATAGGTTTTATTTCATATCGTGGTTATCACATGTCCTTTGTTACAATAAGGTTTTATACATAACATAATCTAACAATATTGCAAATAAATAGATTAAAATAAAACAAGTGATTTACAAACATGCTTGTGTCATTATGGAATGCATATTTATTTGCAACCTTCCCAAAAAAAAAGGCATCATTTCATCAATACTTTCATAATATACAATGAAATTTCAAAGGAAATATTTAAAAATATGTATATACATGTTTATCTTGATATAGGTGATTTTGGTTGTCTTGGATGTTATGCACTTTCAAGCACAATAGATGCAACGTGATTTATGTTAACAATCAAACAATCACTTTGTAAAAGAAATAAAATGTTGCATGAACAAGATGTTATGAAAGAACCAAACAATGCAACCTAGTCAACACAAAACAAATGAGAAGCGACCAATTTGCACAACACATGGATGCCAATTCCATGATTGATGCATACCCAAATTTCTTTTCAATGTTCTTGTGGTTTGTCAATAAGATTGAAAAATAAATTAAATAAAATTTCATTTGTTCTTTACATATCTCATTTGCATCCATTTTTCTTCTTCTTTTGAACATCAACACAAAATTGCAATTTAAATTCACATTATTATTGTTCATTTTGCATAAATTAATTATTGGTTTATGATTAAAATGCATTATTTTTATGGGTAAAAAATATTGTAAGTGTTAAAATTTTGTTAAATTGCAGTGTTGTTTATCCAAATACATGAAAGGTTGTGGTGATAAATGACAAAAAACACATAAGAAAATACTCAAACCAAAATTATGCACCAAAACTTTCCACGCACACACATAATGTTATAACCTCATGGTGAGACCAAGTAGGCAACTTGGTCTCGTGTCTAGTCATGGTTTCATACTTAGATTTTGGTCTAGAAACTCCAATTAAAGTAAGGATTTTGACAACCTCAAATTTGGACTAAATTCTATCTAGCTTCCATGGCCACTACATCTATGTAACTTATTAATTGATGAAAATGTTGTTCCCATACATGCCTACAATCTTCACCATATTAGTTAATACACGGGGTGAGATGTTCTTAGAACTAACTTGACATTAGGAAACCTAGCAAAACTGAGAATTACCTTTCATACATTGTTTAATCTCATCTTTTATGCATTCATTATATAGCTTGAGCATGTGTGTTGGGCTCCTTTAAATGAATCATTCAAAAAGTGTGGTTTAAAACATTATAATTTGCTTGATGGGCACATCATGGCTTCACAAGGATTTCTAACATCACCCCCAAAAAAAAATCATTTCGTCACATTCCTCTCCCTTCATGTATGTATTGTCAATGCCCATTACTAAAATGCAAATTTTAATTTTGTGCCATTATCGTCGAATGGCTTTGACTACACTCATGTAATTGTTAATTGCCCCCAACTCGATATCAAAGCAAAGCAAAGGCACTTACTTGCACACAAATTGGAAGGGTGCATATCTCCAAGGAAGGGGTTCAAAGGTTCAAACCTAGGCAAAACCAGTTTGATCCCCTGTTTTTTGTTCGGGTGCACTGTTTTCATCTTTACTTTTGATTTTGTCCTTAGTTTTGGGCAATACTGGGGCCCATTACCCCCCAGCTTGGGTACTTTCTGGGGAACCCTATCTCAAGTTGTGGTCAGTGGCCCCGGTGCCTTGTTTGTTGTTTTACATGCGCCAACAACACTTTGGGGCCATGCAACTTTAAGACTCCTCCTTTTTATGGTCCTCCATACCCCCTTATAGGACATCATTGGAAAAAAAAATTTTAAAAAAATAATAATTATAGGCTTGAGTGGTCCCCCAAAACTCTGAGATCATGCAGCCCATCAAAGGAGACCCCACAAATTTGGGGTTTAGTGGTCCCAATTGAGAAGGGATCACAAATCCCAAAATTTGGGGTTTCGTAGTGGTCCCAAGTGGGAAGGGACCACAAAACCCAAATTTAGGGTTTAGTGTTTCGAGTAGTTCCAAATTGCTAGTAAAGTAGTATGGCTTGGTTGCCCATGTGTGGCACGTCTCTCATCACATCAAAACTATTATTAAATTCAACCATGTGACAAAAGGGCAACCATGATGATCCATCCAATTGCCACACTTACTTACCTTTGAATGGAGGACTAAACTAAAAAAGCCCCCAAAATGAGGTCATTCCCAAACCCAAAAGAAGAGGCCTAGCTAGGTGAGCCAAAGTCTCATTGCAAAGAAGCGTCATCATCCTACCTACCTTGAAATAGAAGTGTCCCATGTGCACCATAGGTGCACCTTGTAGAGCTTGACAATAGAGGTATCCATGTGCACCCACAAAGTGAATTAAATGTACCTTGACAATAGAGGTGTCCATGTGCACCCACAAGTGAATTGTACCTTGACAATAGAGGTGTCCATGTGCACCCACCATAAGTGACTTTTCTCTTAGTGATCTCACCATTTGTGAGGGGTTGGTGGCCTCATGGAACAATGTGTCCTTTAGTACGACTTAGGAGGTCACGTGTACTTAATTGGACTTTATTTAGAGCATCAACACTTCCAAGTTTAGTTATTTAAATTTTTTTGCAACTCCACCCATAAAACTGAAACAGGTACTGCATTTATGTGGGAACTACTACTAACAGCAAACTACCTCGACGAATCATTGTGATTGACCAATCAAAAACAGGGAGCATCAGTCAGTATTTATTACACTCTTCTCTAGCAAGTGCCACAGGCTTTGCAGAGCTTTTTTACCAGCTTCAGCAAGCAACCTGAGCAAAACATGCAGGGCAAAAAAACCATTTTCCTGAGCCAAACAGGCATCTGTTAACTTTTTCTTCATCCGATTTTAATGTGCAGGAGGATCACATACCGAGCACCCCCATATGGGGATGCTCTTAGTCTCCAACAAGTCTCCATTACTGTTTCAATCTATTCATCTGGTGTGCTACATTCCAACCCTAGATTTCCAGCAAAGGTTTAAGGTTTAGGGTCACATGTTCCTTTTTCTTGGAATTTTAAATTTAATAAATTTTATTAGTGGAGAATGCCTTGGGTGAACCATTGGTACCATGGTATAAATCCAAAAATTGATTAAAATTAATTCTAAATATTACACATATCCCATGCTTAGACTAAATCAGGGTTTCTACCTTCAAATCTTCCATTTTTTGGGCTTAAATATGGTCATTAAGAGGCCTCGATAAAAAAAGGTGAAGGTACCAATGTGGGTGTTCGTTCACCCTGGCCAGTGAAGAATTTGGCCCTTCTTGAAGTCCCCAAGAGTGGTTTTCTTTTTTAGCAAATTTTTCATCTGAAAAATATGATTTCAATAGTTTTTTTTTTTTAAAAGGTGAGAAAATTGACCATAACTTCCCAGATTCTGAAAAAAAGATCTAAATCAACATATTTATACAACAGTTTTTAGCAGGTAGCCAAAATATTAAAGGATTCATAATTTTTTATAATTTGATATTTGGTCTATAGCCAAAATTGGCTAAATCTTCTTGTGGATGATCACTGGTTTCGCTACATCACAAGATTGGAAAAAAAAACCCCCTTGGACTCCACAGCTAAGTGGAAGACAACATAATTCAATTATCGTGCTACCGTGAAGTAAAAATAATAATAATAATAATAATTAGTTAAAATGAATGATGATTCAGCAATTTAAAATCCAAATAGTAGCCAAAAATGTGGTCTACTTTTGTTGTCCCTGCAATTTCAGTCTCTTTGAGTGCCATAATTTCTATAGCAAGTTTTCATCTTTGAATTAATTAGCTTGGTGTGCTTCCCAAGTTCAACTCTTCTTTTTCTTTTTTTCTTTCACAATGATCCATTTTCATTGGCTCATTACCAAAAAAAAGAAAATACTGAAACTTTGGAAGCTAGCCAAAATAGAAGTCTCTACTCTCAAGATTTTATGTTAAGAAAAATATGAAGAGAACACTTTGTTCAACAATTGAAGGAAAGGAGGCCATCATCTTCACAATCTAACCAATATGAATCATCTCCTTTGCAAAACCCAACAAACACATGTGTGAGGCTTTTAGAAGAACCCATCATCCTACTTATTCACACTAGAAAGTTCTTTTCATTTTATATGTTTTGAATTGCATGTTTCATACTTAATGTACATAGGGCTTCTATGTTGCATGGAGATGCATGAAATTTGTAAAAAGTTCCAAGTTTTCACTTAAAATCACTCAACTACATGTAAAACTTTTATTATGTAAATAAAATCATGATTAAACATCATATGACTATTATTAATTTGTGAGGGAGGGGGGAGAGATCAAAACCTTCACATTCTTTTTCTTTTGGTGGTTGATTTTTTATTATTGGCCCACCACCAAAAACAAAAACACAAACTCCACAACATGAGGCATTTTCGTGCATTTCCATAAAGATTGCAACCTTCAATATTCCATTTCAAGATTTTTGCAAGTGAAGTCTCAAAAGAATCCCTCTTCTCTCCAAAGCACCCAATCTTGACACACACTTCTCCTCTATGAACTTCTCCATGATGCCCAACACCTCTCCAAGAATATTAGAACATTCAACGTTTATTACAATGCTAACCTCCAAAAGCTTGCCTTACATAAACCTTAAAAGAAAACATGATTTCAACTAGAAGCAAACAAAGAAAAGAAATGACAAGACCATATAAGCAAACCAAGAACAAGAAATGATAGGAACCTCACCCCATCTTCCCCTAAAAACATACAATGTGTTGCCATGCACCTCATGACCCAAAACACAAAAGGAAAATTTCCCTACTTTTTGCCACCCAACCCCCAAAAAAAAGCAAAAAAATTGGCCTTCTTGTGTGCATGTTAGTTCACTTCATTGGTTGCCCAAAAAAAAAAATTTGGACAATTTTAGCCTTCATCATTTTTGGCCTAGGCTAATGGGAGAGGTAAAATTGTGGGGACATAGTACAAGTTTGACTAATAATGTGCTTACAAACATGTAAGGGGTTTTGGGAATGGGTAGCGCATGAAAAAAAAAAGAGGTTGAGGTGGGTTGGAGTGCCCTTCCATTCAGACATGCACAACATCCCAAGCCTCAACCTCATGCACAAAGGTCATCACATCATCACCACATTGGGGGAGGTGGGGTGACTACCATATGTATAAGGTAAGTCCTTGTTGTCAAGGAATTAATGTGTGAGTATTGAGGGTGGAGCTTGATGCTCATTTAATAATTCCTTGACAATAGGGACTTGCTCCATGTAACAACTAAGGTGGTTTTGATTAAAACTTGCAAATTTACAAAATAAATCCCTAATCATAAATAATTATGATTTTCATTTGCAATTAAGCATTAGTTGCAAAAGACATATGCAATTGGTGATTTATGACTTGCTAACTCATGTCATTTCACCCACTTACTTACAAGGGACAATGATATGGCATCTAATTACACAAGCCATTCTAGTTTTTTTTTTTAAATTTGTGATAATATTGAAATTACATGTCATAAATTTTCATGGTGTGACTTGTAAAGCAAAAATTGATGCAAATGCAACGTCAACCTAGCTATTTTACTTGACTAGATGTTATAAAAGATGCTTTCTTGTAAAATTGACATTTTCCTAAAAATTGTTCACACATGTTCAATTATGAGTCACACATAATGAAAAGTGAATTGGGTGTGAAATCCATTTGTCAACTTCTTATTGAATGTTAGGGTTTGATAAATATGTAAATGTTTGGGTCACTTCATCACATAGAACATGGAATATATGATTATATATCAAGACTTGGGCTAATTTATGCTACCTAGGCTAAGTAGGTTAAACCACCTAGATTAGGTGACCTAAGTTAGGCAACCTTGGTCATTTAGACTAAAACCATGGGCTAGGTAGGAGTTTAACCGGCATAAGCCTACACACCTTAACTAAGATTAACCATGTAAATTACCTAGCATATACTAGGGCAAATAAATTGCAAGAGTAAGGATTTTAACTTAAATCCACCTTCACATCAAAAGGCAAAATCCTTACCACTACACCAACTTTTCTTATGTAACATAAAATGTAACCACATTTTGATAAACATTTTTTCTAACCTACTTAATTGATGTAGTGAACCTAATTTAGGTTATCTAAGCACCTACCTAGGAGTTACATAAGCTACTTTGGGGCTTCCCTAGAGGGGCTTACCTAAGGGCTACCCATGCTACCTATGGTTTACTTAAAGGTTGCCTAGGGGTTGCTTAGGCTACTTAGAGGCCTACCTAACACTATTTAGGCTATGTTTCCATTTGCAATATCTATGATGCCATGTGTGAGTCTATCATTAAATAATAATCACATGTATTGTGTTTTGTTGCATCCAAGTATCAAGGTTTTGTTTGATATTTCTTCATTTATAAATGCAAACATTCACTATTAGTCATGTAATGGGGATCAATTTTTGTTGCCACTTGTCCAAATTATATTGGGCACAACATATTTAAAATTTTGTAACTTTTTTTGTGATTTTATGTTAGTTTATTATTTAATAACTAGGGCTTAAAGTTGCAATGTTCATCTAATAATTGCATGTATTATGTTTTGTTGCACCCATGAGTCATGATGTTGACTATAATTATAACACATTGTCATTACATGGCATGTCACGTCATCACCATGGGATATTAAATTGTTGTCAATCACAAAAGTTAATGGTATTTTTAACTAATTAATAAATGAGATTTCATAAAAATTGATATCATGAGTCACAATGTTAACGATAGTTGCAACACCTTCTTGTCACATGGCATGTCATGTCATCATCATGAAAGATTGAGTCATTAGTCACAAGGTCAATGGTACTATTGACTAACTAATTCCACATCAAAAATATGTATTAACACAAATTGAAAAATAATGGATATTTATCCCAAAAATCAACAAGTTGTCATATTGATTAAATTGCAAAACCATGATGCCATGTGGCATGTTGATGTCCTTTGCCAGTATTTAATGATTTATGTGATTAAGTCACTATAGATGTAGTCAAAAAATACAACAATCATTTTTAGTTCCAATTGAAAATGATACAATGTGTGGTAGTGATGAATCCCAACATTTTTAACAATTTCAAAACAAAAGCATCTTGAATAGTGTTGTGGGGTGTAATGAAATCCAATGGTTTTTTTTAAAATTTGCATTTTGTAGTTAAAGTGGTCATCATTCATTGGAAATTGTTTTTAAAATCTTGATCATCCTTAGGAAAATTTAGCCAAATTTAATTATAAACCAAGAATATAATATAATCTTTTAATCATTTCTTAAATATGTTTGGTTACACAATGAAAATCACATATATGAATATATGAATATGGCAATGTTATTTTTTTCCCCTTAGTTTTGGTGACTAAAAACCTCCAACATCATTTTTTTTAATTTTTAATTTTTAATTTTACATTTTGGAAATATGTCATTATTTTAAAAAATGCTAGTGAACTTCTCCCTTTGGGAACACAAAAAAGGTTTTGACTTATCCACTAGAAGAAAAATGGGATTTTGTGATTAGACCTTATGATTAGCTTTTAGTCACAACTGACATATGTGATTAAAATATCATGAATCATGTTTGATAAGGTGCATGTGACCATATTCATAAACAACATGGTCTTTGGATGGAAATTAAATGTCAACAAAATACATTTTCATCCTTTGATTGAACATATATGTATTGTTGTTTGTGATTAACATGCGATTAATTTGGTCAACACCAACAACAAATGATGTGTTGACATGTGGTAAAATCTTTCAATATTTCAAAATTATTTTTGTTTAATTTTGAAAAAATCCACATTGTCCATTATGGATGGTCTTAAAGCATGACACATGGCACAATAAAAAATTGCCGTGTGACATATACTTGTGTTCATTTTTTGAAGGCCAAATTTTTTGTGACATGTGTTACATTTAAACCCAATTTAATATTTAATATTTTTAAAATTAATTATGTTTGGATTCAATTTAAGGTCAATAAAATGTTGACACATGGCATTTATGTAGATAGGTAAGGGAGGTAGGCATAAGGCTGTAAATAAATAAGCCCATGTTAATTAGATTGGTTTAAGATAATATTGGATTAATCCTTTTTTATTTTGGGTTTAACCTTTAAGTTTGAACCTTTTTTATTGGTTCATCCCTTGAATGGCACTTGCATTTTGAATACAACTAGTGCACGTAATTATATATTGCACATTAGAACAATGGAAACAAAATATTTTAAACATTATAATTACAAATGTGACCAACTTAATTGTAACTTATTTGCAACTACTTATAATATTTATTATATACTACCCTAATTTAGTTATTAATTATACTAACTATTATAGGTAATAATAGTTAAAGGTAATAATATATTATTATTATCTCACTTGTTGTTGATAATAATAACAATAATCAATATTTAATAATAATAATAGCACATAAATATAATAAACCTTAGATATTCTTCTAATATATGTCCTTAATACATTTTGTATATATTTGAAATATAATATATATCTTTTTATGAATGGTTGATATATTCTGATATGATATAAATACAATTTACATAATATTTTACTACGCCCATTATACATACTTACATTATGCATGACTTGTATATATTAGTATGTTCCCAATACCCCCTATAATACCTTTAATGAACCTTAATATACCCATAGAATTGTAACTAATCTTTGTCACATTTGCAACAAATGGGACATATATGGCCTTTCTTAGATGAAAACCAAATTGAAAGTTACAAACTAGACATACTCACAAATAGAATGGTTACAAAACCCCATGTTTTCTCTAGTGATGAAACTTATAGGTTATCCATAAATGCAAGGCCCAAGCCACAATCTAGTAATGGGGGAGGTAATCTAGTGTGTAACATTGAGGAGAAAATGCTTAAAGCCGTATAAAATGACATGATGATTGGGTGAACAGAAAGCTAAACATTTGACCCAAACTTGTGCAATGCATTCTAGAAGAAAAATGGGTTCAATGTATATCAAAAGACATGTCAAAGATGTTGTTGGAAAATGAATGCTTGTGCAAACTTTTTGAAATGTTATCTTGAAAATGTTTAAAACCTTTTTTTGAAATTTGTTCAAAGGAAAGGATGCATGCATGCATTCTTGGAGGAAAAAGTTCATGCAAGAGCCTTAGGTGGGCTTGAAATGAAAGGGGCGATGAAAGTGAATTTGAACTACTAGCCCCTATAACTTCTATTGAGAATGAACAACAATCTCGTAAGAATTGAAGATAATGATTTAGGCCAAAAGGCCCTAGTCCACCATGTAGGCCATTAAGGTAATGGAATGCAACTTGAGTAGTAAAGTCTTGTGTTGACCTTGGTGGAAATGAGATTTATCCCCCTTTTAGAGATGGGGAAAACAACATGTTCACAAACTAAGGGAGCCTCCAAACATTACAAAGAACATGAACTTGGAAACCTCCCAAAAACCTATTTGAAGGTTGAGTAAAAAAAGGCCAATTGGTGTTAAAACTTCAAGAATGGAGGGAAAATGGAGAAAATAAGATGGCCTTTGGGCAAAACTTTGAAAGAGGATTCCAAAGGCCACATGGACATCCCCTATCTTTGGGAACTATGTGGTAAATATCTTCATCCAAGGCCTTTTGAAGAAAAGAAAAGGCAAAGGAAGGGGAGCCAAATGGAACGCCCAAAACTTTGATATTATTTGAAGAAATGCATAGATTGATAAGAAGAGAAAAGCCAAAACACAAGTTGGATGGGGATTCGTCTACACACTCAAAGGGGCTAGACTACCAATCCCACCAAATTTAACTAGGAAGCAAAATGATTGAAAGAACAATGGAGGTGAAGCCAATGATGTGGATGTCATTGGCCATGGATGGAAACAAGGATAAAACATATATTTCAAAAATTGTTTTGCAAAAAAAATAAAGTGGATCTTGATGTGTTTGTAAAAATGGCATTCCCAACAAGATTTTTATTAGGAAACTAACATCATTCAAATTCATGTCTCACTACATTAAAATATATTAATATTGAGTGCACTTGGATCATTCAACTAACATAAACTTTTGGTACATATATGTTAAGTTTTATCAACAAATTTGTGGTAATTCAAGAGTACACATGATAATCCCTAGCATAATATAATAATTTAAAATTACATGGAGTCATTTTATTGAGTCATTCCATTAATATAAAATTGGGGTAATGCAAAACTAAGATTTTGGAATAAGGACACCTTTCCACTACCCCACTAAGTTATACCTACCACTTTTGTTCCCTGCTCCCTTTCAATTGCATATTTTCCTTTAGTTTGTAACTTCAACCACCTCACAACTTTTTAGGTCTTGCAAACGTTCATGGACTAAAAAACAACTTGTGAATTTCCTAGAAGATTACATATGTTATGAATTTGTATGAGGACATATGTTCCTTCAATTTGTTTGTGATGATGCACAACCCATAGCCTATTCCCAATGTCCCTAACATTGATTCAATTAGACTTTTTTAGCTAGGTTACAACTTGGCAATGGAAACCACATGATTCATATTGTAGCTTCATATTTCCTAGGTTTTGGATTTGTGATCAAATTAAGTCCATTTGTGAGTAGAATGGGATAATGGAAAGGTCACTTCAGTTGATGGAATTGTTTATGTGAAAGAAACATAAATCAAAGTGAGAGAAATATAGATTGATGAGTAGTTCGAGAGAACTTGAAAATAAGAATAACAAGATGTGGTTAGAGAAGAAGAGGTGAACTTAAAATGATATGAATAAAATATACCTAACAACATTTTGAAAGAGATTCAATTTGCTATACATGTTGTATGAAGACATTTAAAGTTAGCAAAATGGGAAGAACAAAGGAAAGAAACTCAAGAAGGTTATAAGAGACTTCTCTTTACTTGCATTACAACTTCAACAAGTATGTTTGCAAACATGAATGTCGAAGGCACGAAAATGTTCCCTTCCAAAAGTGCATACTTATGACACTCCTTTGCAAGCTCCATTAACTCATGTCATCTTATTATTCCCAAATCATTCAAATTTAGAATCCTTAATTTTAGTTGTTATTGAAGTTGTTTTAATATCCAAACAACTTTCAATTTCATTTGTCTTTGAAGAAGGTGAAGTTTACACACCATCGTGTTCAACAACCATACAAAACATGTTCCTTCTAATAAATTCTTTCATTAATAACTAGTGTGAACCTGGTGCATAATGCACCCGTCGAGTAATAACTGTCACAGAAAACAAAACC
>Ga0116231_10009342_pt1 | contig 16618 bp, 21 predicted proteins | sample S1TSphgellanicum_2_FD_89695 | JGI IMG/M metagenome (GOLD analysis project Ga0116231, IMG submission 89695) | Host-associated microbial communities from peat moss isolated from Minnesota, USA - S1T2_Fd - Sphagnum magellanicum MG | ecosystem: Host-associated > Plants > Peat moss > Unclassified...
CGCCGGCGAACCATCGTCGTCAACCACAACGCCCATAGCCTCGCCCTCGCGCGTCGCATCGCGGAAATGCGCAGCCTCTACCAGCGGGCGGATCTCATCGAGGTCGATTCGACGCCCCTGATCTTCTGGGGACGCCTCCTCGGAGAGCCCATCAGACCGGAGCATCGCTGCACCTACCTCGGCTGGCGCGACCTATTCTGGAGGGAAGCCGGACGGCGGGGGTGGCGGGTCTTCCTCCTCGGGGGACGGCCCGGCGTGGCGCAGATGGCGGCGGAGCGGCTGGCCATCGCCGCCCCCGGCGCCAGCATGAAGGCGCATCATGGCTATTTTGACATGAGGCCTGAAAGCCCCGCCCTTGAAGCCGTGCTTGCGCAGATCAACCGCTTCGCGCCCGACGTGCTTCTCGTGGGCATGGGCATGCCGCGTCAGGAAGTTTTCATTGAACGCAACCATGGGCGGCTCAACGCCTACGCCATCCTGCCCGTCGGGGCGGCGCTGGACTACGAGGCGGGCGCGCAGAAGCCGGCGCCGCGGGTTCTAGGTCGCCTTGGCCTGGAGTGGGCTTTTCGTCTCGCCGCGGATCCCGCACGCCTGCTGCCGCGCTACCTCCTAGAACCTTGGACCCTCCTGCCCGCCGCGACGGCTGACCTTGTGCGCCGGGTCCGGGGGCGGCGCACGGCGCTTCTCACCTAAGGCCGGAGGCGCCGACGCCCCGCAGGAACGCCGCCAGGGCCCAGGCATGGCTTTCGTGCCGGACCCGGGCGAGCGCGTCGGTCGGCGCCAGCCAGACAAGGTGATGATCCCGCTCGATCTTTCGCGCCGGATCAAGCCCCTCCACCGCCACGCGAAAGTGCCCCGCACGATTGTTGGCGCCCACGCCTCCGGCCATGACGAGATACTGGGACGATCGCGTCAGGAGGGGCCCTGGACGCACAATCAGGCCCGTCTCCTCAGCAAACTCCCGAACCAGGGCGAGGGCTTCGTCTTCGCCCGCCTCGAGGGCGCCCCCGGGGAGGTCGAAGTAGGCGCCCTCGGGCCGGATCACGTGAACAACCGCAACCCAGCCGTCTTCCCGTTCGGCGACGCCGAAGGCTGCGGCGCGGTCCGGGTAGGACCGTCCAGCCAGGGCGGCGCCGAACTGCAAATTCCTCCCTCCAGCTGAACCGGGCGCCGGCTCAATCGTCGCCATGGATAACCGCGAAAGGCACGGGCGCTCCAGCCTCGGCGTCGCGCACGCGGATGGGGGGATAGCCGACCGCGCCCTCCTCGCTGTCCCTCCACGCTTTCACGATCAGATCCCTCAAGGCCGCCGCGCCCGCGGCGATCCTGGCGGTCGTGAAGGCCTGCGGCGCCGGATCGCCCGGCTTGAAACCGGACGCGCCCCAGAGCCGGTAAAGGGGAACGACCTGATCGTGGGTCTCGGCGAGGTAATGGGCTAGGCAGGTTCGGACCGGGTCGGGGCAGACGCGCAGGGCCGGCAGGGCGGCCGCCACCGCCGCCTCGGACACTGCGGCGGCCACATAGGGACCTTCGTAGGGGACGTGGATCTTGGCCGAGGTGAAACCGTCCGGATTGGGAAAAGGGCCCCAGCCGTTGTAATGGATGGAAAGGTGCATGGGTTGGCTGGCGTCGCCCACGAAATGAGACCACCAGCCGAGGTCGCGCAGGATCAGGGCCTGGCGCAGCTGAAGATCAGCTTGGGTGAAGCGCTTCTGGTCGCCCGGCGGCATGGATTTCAGGGCGGCGGTCTCAAGACGCCACCAGGCGAAGTCCTTGGCGAGCTGCTGATAACCGTCGAGGATGGTGTAGTAGAGGTAGCCCGCCTTGGAGAGGCTCGCCCCATGGCCAAGGAGGCTGCGCTCATAGGCCTCGCGATCCGCGGGCATGGCGCTCACCGGGTCGCCGCCGAGGGTGGCCCCCTGGTCGTCAAGATCCAGGAAGTGGCCTGGATCCAGATCCGCATCATGGGGCTGGCCCGCGTCCCGCGACCGGTCCGGCTCGCGACCAAGTTCGCCCACCATAAAGACGGCCTCCGGCGTCTTTAGGAAGGCGGGCAGCTCGGCGGGCAGGCTCTTCAGGGCCGTCTGACTGATGATCCTATGGCCCGCGCCGCCCCAGGCCCAAGCCGGTCCGGAACCGACGGTCATGACAAGGCCAAGCGCCAGGGCGACGCGAAGGTGAACCGATCTCATGGGCGTAGGTCTCCATAGGGCTAACTGGCCATGGGCGAGGCCAAATGGATCACGGCGACCGCACCCGGGAGGCGAGCGCGGAGCGTTTAGCCGACGAAGGCGCGTTCGAGAACAAAATCCCCCGGCTCGGCGTTGGATCCCTCCTTGAGACCCTGCTCCTCCAGGATCGCGGCGACCTCTTTAATCATGGCCATGGCCCCGCAGATCATGATCCGATCGGCGTCCGGATCGAAGCGGGCCGCATCAAGGCCAAGGTCGGCGAAAAGGGCGCCGGACCGGATCCGATCGGTGATCCGGCCCTCGTAGCGGAAAGGCTCGCGGGTGACCGTGGGGTAGTAGAGAAGCTTATCGCGGACGAACTCGCCGAAGAGCTCATCCTCAAACAGCTCGCGTTCGAAAAGGTCCCGGTACGCCAGATCCACCGTCTCGCGCACGGTGTGGGTGACGATCACCTTTTCGAACTGCGCGTAGGCGTCCGGGTCCCGGGCGACGGAAAGCCAGGGCGCGAGGCCCGTCCCGGTTCCGATGAGAAAGAGCCGCTTGCCCGGGCGAAGGGCGTCGAGGACAAGGGTTCCGGTGGGCTTTTTCGCCATAAGAATCGGGTCCCCGGGCTGGATCTTCTGCAGCCGCGAGGTAAGGGGCCCGTCGGCGACCTTGATGGAAAAGAACTCCAGTTCCTCGGCGAAGGCGGGGCTAGCGATGGAATAGGCGCGCAAGATCGGGCGGCCCCCGTCTTCGCCCGGCAAGCCGATCATCACGAACTCGCCCGAGCGGAAGCGGAAGCTCGCTGGACGGGTGATGGCGAAAGAGAAGTATTGCGGCGTCCAGTGTCGAACCCAAAGGACCGTCTCAACATGGTGCGTCGCGCTCTGAAGCGGCGCACCCGCGCGAGCGTCTCCGTCGGCCGGAACCGCACTCGTCTTGATCATCAAACCGTCCACTTCTGCTAGATGCCGCCGCCCACGTCCAAAGACGACCCGCCCCGACCGGAAGGCGTATGTAGGCCGCATTCGGTCTTTGTGGAACCAGGCCAGCGACCGGACCGGGGATCGGCGCCCTCGACGACGGGCGCTGTGCAGGGCCAGCAGCCGATGGACGGATAGCCGTAGGCCGTCAACGGATGGGCGGGGAGGTCGTGGTCTTCGGCGTACCTGTCAAGGTCCTCCTGGGTCCAGTCGGCTAGAGGATTGACCTTGATGCGCCCGCGGTCGTCTCGCTCCACCGGCGCCAAGCGCGCCCGGGCGGCCGTTTGAAACCGCTTACGGCCGGTGATCCAGGCGTCGAACCCCTCGGCGAGGGCCCGCTCAAGGGGCGCAACCTTGCGAATGGCGCAGCAGGCGTCGGGTTCGGACGCGTAGAGGTTGGCGGCCGGGTCCTGAACCGCAAGATCAGCGAAGGCCGGCCGCAGGTCCCGCACGTCCGTCAGGCCGAGGCGCGCGGCCAATGCGCGCCGATAGTCCAGGGTCTGTCCAAAGAGCTGTCCCGTATCGAGGAACAGGACGGGCAGATCAGGCCTCACCTGCGCGATCATATGAAGCAGGACCGCCGACTGGGAGCCGAAGGATGAGACGAGGGCGATCCGACCCTGGAAGCGATCCACAGCGGCGGAGAGGATCCCCATCGGCGCAAGGCCGCGCAGCTCGCGGCTGAGGGCGTCTAGCTCGGCGTCGTTGCCCGCGTCGTAGGCCATGGTCAGCCGCGCCGCTCGACAAAGGCGGGCGCGCGCGCGTCCGCCGCCGCCTGATAGACATGACGGTAGCGCCCCGCGGCGGCGGCCCAGTCCTGCGCGCCCGATCCGTCGGCAGGGACAAACCCGTCGAAACCGCAACGCACCATTTCAAAGGCCTGGTCGCGCAAAACGTCCCCCACCGCCCGCACTTCGCCCTGAAAGCCCAAGCGGCGTCGCAGGAGGACGGCGGCGGAATAGGCGCGTCCGTCCCTAAACTTGGGAAAGGCGAGGGCGACCACGGCGATGCGCGGCAGATCGTAGGCCAGATCCTCCACCCGCTCATGGGGCTCAAGGCGAACCCCCAGGGCGCGTCCCTCGTCCAGAACCGCTGCGCCTTCGGCTTGAAACCGCCGCAGGGGGAGGATCACCGGCCCCGCGGGCAAGGGCTCGTCGGGACCGACCATGGCGAAGAGATCCTCGCCGACCACGAAGGCCCCCTTCTCAAGCCTGATCAGCGTCCGCATAGACGGCCTCCTTGAACGGATCGGGGCCAAGCCGGCGATAGGTGTCGAGGAAACGCTCGGCGGGCCGGCGGACGGCGAGATAGGCGTCCACTAAGGCGTCGACGGCCTCGACCACCCGAGACGCCGACAGGGCGGGGCCGAGGATGGACCCGAGGGCTGCGTCTTCAGCCCCAGAGCCGCCGAGGGAGATCTGATAGAATTCCTCGCCCTTCTTATCGACGCCGAGGATGCCGATATGGCCCACGTGATGATGGCCGCACGCGTTGATGCAGCCTGAAATCTTGATTTTCAGCTCGCCCACCCGTTCGGCCATTTCAGGATCCGCGAACCGCTCGGCGATTTGCTGCGCGATGGGGATGGCGCGGGTGTTGGCGAGGGCGCAGTAGTCCAGGCCCGGACAAGCGATGATGTCTGAAACCAGGTCGAGATTAGGCGTCGCCAGCCCCTCCGCCTGGAGGCGTGCGAACACTAATGGAAGATCGTCAAGCTTGACGTGCGGCAGGACAAGGTTCTGAGCGTGGGTCACCCGCACATCGTCCATGCTGTAGCGGCGCGCGAGATCGGCCACGACCTCCATCTGGTCGGCAGAGCAGTCTCCCGGAGGCGCGCCGGGCGCCTTCAACGGGACATTGACGATAGCGTAGCCCGGCTTCTTGTGGGCGAGAACGTTGCGCCGGGCGAAGCGGGCGAAGGCCGGATCGCTGCGCTTTGCCCCTTCGAAAATCTCCGAGCGAAGAGGACGCGGCTCGAACGCCTCGGCGGCGAAGGCCCCTCTTATCCTGGCAAGCTCGACGTCGGGGAGGTCGAGCATCTCCCCGTCCAGGGACCGCCACTCGCTCTCCACCAGCTCGGCGAAAGTTTCAGCCCCAAGGCTCGCCACAAGCACCTTAATGCGGGCCTTATAGATATTGTCGCGACGTCCAAGGCGATTATAGACCCGCAAAATGGCGGTGAGGTACGAGAGCAGGCGATGGGCGGGCAGATGGTCGCGGATGGTCTTGCCGATGTAGGGCGTGCGCCCGAGGCCGCCGCCCACCATCACTTCGAAGCCGAGGGCCCCGTGGGCGTCACGCCGCAGCTTGAGGCCGATGTCATGGACGCGGGCGGCGGTGCGATCCTGCGCGCTGGCGGTGACGGCGATTTTGAACTTCCGAGGCAGATAAGTGAACTCGGGATGGAAGGTCGACCACTGCCGGATCGCCTCGCACCAGACGCGCGGATCGTCCGCTTCGTCGGCCGCGGCGCCCGCGTAGGGATCGGTGGTGGTGTTGCGGATGCAGTTTCCCGAGGTTTGTATGGCGTGCAACCCGACCTCGGCGAGGGCGTCCAGGATGTCGGGCGCGTCCTTCAGCCGGATCCAATGGAACTGGATGTTGGTGCGCGTGGTGAAATGCCCATAGCCCTTGTCGAAACGCCTGGAGATGGCGGCGAGGCGGTTAAGTTGGGCGCTGTTCAGGGATCCGTAGGGGATGGCCACCCGCAGCATGTAGGCGTGCAGCTGAAGATAAAGGCCGTTCATCAGCCGCAGGGGCTTGAACTGGTCTTCCGTGAGGGCCCCGGAAAGCCGCCGCGAGACCTGGTCGCGGAACGCCTCCGCCCGGTCGCGAAGCATGTCTGCATCGATTAAATCGTACTGGTAAACGCCCATGCTATTTGCGCCGGATCAGACTGAGGCGCCCAGATGAGCGCGCCGCGCCCGCGGCCTTTTGGATCGCAGCGACCACGGGGCCGCCGCGGGCCTGCTTGCCGAGCTCGGGATGGATCGTGGGCCCCAGGGCGCGGACGCGCTCGCGGTAGCTAGTGGGCACCGGGTGCTCGCCCTCAAGACGGACGTCGATGACATAGGGATCGACGAGGTCTGTGGTCTGGGCGCGGGCGGCGTCAAGAACCGCGGCCGCCGGCTCGGAAGCCTCAAACAGCTCCGCGTCGGGGAAATCCTCGGCCCAGCCCGTCCTGGACCAGAAGACCACCGCTCCATCCTCCAACCGGTTGGCGGTGACCGCGTGCAGCAGGCTGGACATCAAAGGGCGCTCCGAAGAGACGAAGGGAGGTCGGCGACGCGGACCTCACGATCAGCCGCGCTCTCAGGATGGATATCGGCGGCCAAGGCCGCAACCTCCCCTATGATGAGTATCGCCGGTCCTTCAAGGCTTTTGACGGCCTCGCCGAGGCCGGAGAGGCGAGCCGTGATGCGGCGCTCCTCCGGCAGGCTGGCGTTTTCCACCACGACCACGGGCGTTGCAGGGCCAAGGCCGGCTCCCATGAGACGCTCGGCGATCCAACCCGCCGTGGACAGGCCCATATAGACGGCCAGGGTGTGATTGGGTCGAGACAAGGCGGCCCAGTCGAGATCGAGCGCCTCGAGTCCCCCCTCCGCGCGCCCCTCCGCGCCCCCCTCCGCGCTTGAGGCCGCGTGGCCGGTGATGAAGGTGACGGACTGGGCGAGACCGCGATGGGTCAGGGGGACGCCCGTCGAGGCGGCGGCCGCAAGGGCGGCGCTGACGCCCGGCACCACCTCGCACGGCACTCCAGCCGCCCGGCAAGCCAGGAGTTCCTCACCGCCGCGGCCGAACATGAAGGGGTCCCCACCCTTGAGGCGAACCACGGTGAGGCCCTCCCGCGCCAAGGCGACAAGGAGCGCGTTGACGTCCGCCTGGGGGAGGGCGTGGCGGGATTTTCGCTTGCCCACGAAGAGGCGTCGAGCCTTATCCGGCGCAAGGTCCAGGATAGCGGAGGACACGAGGCGATCATAGACGACCACGTCCGCCGCCAAAAGAACCCTCGCCGCGCGACGGGTGAGAAGCTCAGGATCGCCCGGTCCTGCGCCCACCAGATAGACCTTGCCCTCGGGGCGCGCGCCGGCGTCGGCGCGGCCGGCGATCGGAACCAGGCGCAAACGCCGCGATATCCGCGGGCCTGTCGAATGCGTGCCGGACATGAGAGCGGTTCCTGCCTTCGCGCCTCGGCGCAGGCGTGCGCCCTCGCCCCTTGCGCGGGATACGGGTCGTACGACCGGTTGCAAATTGATCGCAGAGGCCTCACTTCGCAAGCAACCTCTTCTGCCCATGGGTTTAGGAAAACTATGGACCGCCGCCGCTTACCGCCCCTCAATGCGCTTCGCGCATTTGAGGCTGCGGCTCGTCACCTCAACTTCTCCCGCGCCGCGGACGAGCTGTCGGTCACACCGGGCGCGGTGAGCCAGCAGATCCAGAACCTTGAGGACTACATCGGCGCCGCCCTTTTCCGGCGCACGCCGCGCGGCCTTTTCCTGACAGACGCCGCCCAGACCGCGCTTCCGGCCCTGCGCGAAGCCTTCGACCGCCTCGCGGAAGCCGCCAGCCTCCTCACCGCCGCCGTGGACGGTCGGCGGGTGACCGTGTCCGCCGCGCCCTCCTTCGCCGCCAAATGGCTGATGCCGCGCCTGGGGCGGTTTGAGGCCGCCCATCCGGAAGTGGACGTCTGGCTCACCGCGGGCATGGAGCTTGTGGACTTCGCGTCGGGCGAGATCGACATCGCCATCCGATATGGCGCAGGCCGCTACCCAGGCCTTGAGGTCATCCAGCTCATGCGCGAGACCGTCCTGCCGGTCCTGTCCCCCGCCCTCCTGGAGGAGCGCCCCCTCTCCAGCCTTGAAGACCTGAAACATCACACCTTACTGCACGACGGATCGCCAGACGCCGACGAGAGCTGCCCGGACTGGGCCATGTGGCTGGCGGCCCGGGGCGTGCGGGATGTGGACGGCGCCCGCGGACCCCGGTTCAACCAGTCGAGCCTTGTGATCGAAGGCGCTGTCAATGGCCGGGGCGTGGCGCTGGCCAAGCGGGCCCTGGCGCAGGCGGACCTGGACGCAGGACGCCTTGTTTGCCCCTTCGACATCACCACGGATGTGGATTTCGCCTATTATGTCGTCCACCCGAAGGCTAAAGGCCGTCTTGCGCCGGTGCGCGCGTTCGCCCAGTGGCTGAAAACGGAGGCCGACGCGCACCTGGCGTCCCTCAGCACCATCGACAATGGCGCCGGCATTTAGGAGAGGCCATGGGCGAGACCCCGTCAGAAGATCAGCACGCGCCGTCCCTTGGCGATCCCCCCGCCCCGGAGGCGTGCCGAACCATGATGGATGTGCGCGCGGGCGTAGACTTCATCGACGTGCAAGTGGTGGCCCTCCTCGCCACGCGCCAGCGGTACATGGACGCCGCGGCCCGGATCAAACCTGATCGCGGGCGGGTGCGCGACGCGGCGCGCATCGAAGACGTGGTGGCCAAAGTCAAGGCGGCCGCCCGCGCCGCCGGCCTCTCAGAAGCCATCGCTGAGCCCGTATGGCGCACCCTCATCGACCGCTGCATCGCCTATGAGTTCGTCGTGTTCGATCGGCTGAAGTCCGAAAGGTGAGGCTGGTGCAGGATCATCCTCCCTCCCCAGACCGGCTTAGGATGGACGCGCCCGCCCTCAACGCCTTTCTCGCGGACGCTTTTCCCCTTTCCGACGAGGAGACCCGAGCCCGGGTGGTTGAGGTCGTTCCAGGGCGCGCGCGCCTGGAGCTCAAAACCGGTGAAGCCAACCTGCGTCCCGGAGGTCTTGTGTCCGGTCCGACCCTCATGGCCCTGGCCGATGTCGCCGCCTATGCCATGGTGCTCGCCCACGTGGGCCCGGTGGCCATGGCGGTGACGACCTCCCTAACCCTGCACTTTCTTCGGGGCTGCCCGCCTGGCCCCGTCGCGGCCGAGGCCCGGCTCGTGCGCCTTGGGCGTCGCATCGTGACGGTGGATGTGACGATTTTCCCGCAGACCTCCGCGAAGGCGGCGGCGCAGGGGATTGTCGCCTACGCCCTGCCGTAGTCGAGCGGGTTTGACGGGCCCCAGGCGCGGCCGGTAGGAACGGGAAGATGGAGCGGCCAAACTGGGAGGGGCGGGATGGAGCTTGAATGCTTTCCGGTGGTCAATCGGCCCCCTGAAATTGTCCCAGGGCGTCCCCAGCGCATGTGGATGGACGATTTCCAGGACCGTCACGCGTATCGCTGCCTTCCCCTCACCATGGCCAACACCACCGGGTGGGAGCTCCTCTGTCCCATGGCGTTCACCGCCGAGTGGACCGGCGGGCGCAGCAAAGACGCCATCACCCTTCGAGCCGATCGTCCCCACCCGGATTTCCATGAATTCGCCAAGTCGCACTTCAGTCATGGCGTTTTGACCCTCTCGCCCGGCTATTTGTTTCGGACGCCCGAAGGCTGGGACCTCTTCACCTCAGGGCCGCCAAACTGGCCCAAGGACGGGATCCAGCCCCTGTCGGGCCTTGTGGAAACGGACTGGCTGCCCTTTCCCTTCACGATGAACTGGCTTTTCACGCGGCCCGGAAAGATCCGGTTCGAGAAGGGAGAACCCTTCTGCTTCATCACCCTGACGCCGCACCGGGTCATGGACGAGGTTCAACCCGTCCAGCGCTCCATGCCCTCCGAACCCGTTCTGCGAGAACAGTACGAGATCTGGCTGCGGGAGCGGGACCGGTTCAACAGCCGTCTCGCCCGCAACGATCCCGACGCCGTCCGCGAAGCGTGGCAGCGGTATTACTTCAAGGGCGAGGCGCCGGAGGACAAGGGACCTGGCCCTGCGGACCATATCAACAAGCGGCGCCTCAAATCCCTCAAGCTCGGACGTTGAGGCGAAGCGGTGAGACGGCGTGCGTGCAGGCGGACGCCGCCGCGCCGCCCAGGTCTCATGGCGAGGCGCGGTTTGAACGCCGCGTCCCTGCGCCAAAAGACCCTGAGACCGGATCATGTCAGAGGCGCGCAACGGAGCGTCCCTTCCCATGAGCGCCCAGGAAAAGGACATCGCCGCGCAGGCCCTCGGGCAGGCGGGCGCCTTATCGCGGCAATGCGGTCTCCGATTCGACCGGGTGGTTGAGCGGCTTCTTTCGCAGCTACGGGCATTTGCCGACCTGCACGCGCCCTCCGGTGAGACGCTCCTTGTCTGCGTCACAGCGCCCTTGAGACAGCCGGCGGGGATAATCGAGGAGCTGAAGACCCGCATCATCGCCCTCCTTGGTTCGCAGGGCGCCGATGAGGCGCGGTTCGTCTGTACGCACGGCAATGGTGTTCGCCTAAGGCGTATTCGCCATGGCGACCCGACCGCGGCCAAGCTCATCGGCTTCGTCCACAATTCTTCTGCGGCGCCGGAGGATCTGCTCGATCAGGCCGAGGGGCGGCTTCGCGCCGGCGCAGCGGGGACGGCGGTCCAAGGCGCGGACGGGTAGGCGGCGCTTACCTCTCCGCAGGATGCAGGAACTCCAGAACCTGACGGGCGATATCCGCGGGCCAAGGGCGCATATGGGCCCTCAAGACCGCCTCAGTCCCGGCGAACAGGGCGCGGGCCGCCTCTTCAAATCCCGGCAGATCGCCGGCCATGGCCGCCATGAACCGGTAGGCCGCATTGATCTGAAGGCGTCCCTGCCCCCCTGTCCCGTCCTCCTTGCGCGCCGCCTCGACCAGTTTGCGTAAAGCGACGGACGCGCCCCCTGGTTGCGCGGACAACCAGGCCCAGTGGCGCGGCAACAAGGTGACCTCCCGGGCGACGACGCCGAGCTTGGGGCGCCCCCGCTTGGCCGGCGGCTCAGGCTCTGGGGCGTATCGGTCGCGCACATCCGCGTCTGCGCCGCGAAGGTCTAGATCCGCCACCTCGCCCGTCCCTGCATTGAAGACAAGCACGCGGCCGGCGCGATCGGCGCCAAGGGCCCGCTTAGCGGCGAGGGCGGCCTCGGAAAGGCTGCCCTTGGCGATGCGCTCGCCGTCGCGGAACGCCACGAAGGTCGGCGCCGGAAAGGAATCAGGGGACTTGATCATAATCTTTATTTACCCGGATAAAAATAAGGCGCAAGGTCGGTTCATGCCCACGGAGCTAGGCCATGGATCAGAACCGAAGAAAGGCCGCCGTCGCAGCCTACAAGGAGCGCATGCCCGCCTTTGGGGTCTACGCGGTCATCTGCGACGCCACGGGCGAGGCTTGGGTGGGAGCAAGCCGTCACCTTGACACGCAAAAGAACAGCCTCTGGTTCTCCCTAACGCATGGGGGAAGTCCTCACCGCACCCTTCAGGCGGCGTTTCGCCTGCATGGCGCCGAAGCATTCCGGTTTGAAGAACTCGAGCGGCTACGGGAGGATTTTCCGCCCCTTGGTCGGGGCGATGAGATGAAGCGCCGCCAGGCCCTGTGGCGCGACCGCCTGTCCGGCACGCCCCTCTAGGACGACGCCATCTCCCCCCAGGGTGAGGCGTTTTCTCACAAGGGGCGGTCCGCGGTTTGGACTTCGCCTTGTCCACCTTTTTGTGTAGGCAAGGGCGTGGGGACGCATCGCCGATCATTTGCGACACTGCGGGGAGGCCTATTCGGTCTGGCCCTCCTTGCCCTCGCCCTGAAGGTTCTTTGCCCGCCTGGCGTCATGGTCGCCGAGACGAGGGGTCCAACGCCCTTCGTCATCTGCACCGGCCACGGGCCGCTGGATCTATCCCGCTCCTCCGACCACCCGCACGGCGGCAAAGCGTCTTTCGACGCGCCCTGCGTCTTTAGCGGCGGCGCTAGCGCGGCCCCGCCCACCGCCCCGCTTGTCCCATCCTCGACAGCCTACGTCTATTCCCCTGCGCGGATCGGCGGGAGCGCCGATCTCGTGCCCGGCCGGGGCCTTGCCGCCCCGCCGCCCCCGTCCCACGGACCGCCCCGCTCCGTGTGATCGTTTCGCCCCGCGCCTGAGCGCGGATTTTTAACGCGCCGCTCCAGGCGGCGCGATCCCATGGGGACGTTCATGAGCTCTTCCAAAAAAGGCCGCATCGCGGCCGCCCTCGCCCTCGGGGCGAGCCTCTCCTTGACCCTGTCCGGCGCCGCTTCGGCCTGCGCCTGCGGATGCGGCGTCTTCGACGTCGGCTCCGGCACCTTCATGCCCAACGATTCCGACAGCGGCTGGTCCGCCTGGTTTCGCTACGCCTACATGGACCAGACGCAGAACTGGGAAGGCTCGTCAAAAGCGCCGGCCGCGGACAACGGCGACAAGAAGATCGAGACCGACTTTTATACGGTGGGCGTTCAGTACGTGATCAACCGGTCTTGGACCGTCATGGCCGAGCTGCCCACCTACCAGCGGGCCTTGACCACGACGGACGACGGCACGGTCTTCGCCGCCGCCGGGAGCGTGTACACGGGGCGCCTGTTTGACCTGGGGGACCTTCAGATCATGGGCACCTACACCGGATTTTCGCCTGATCTCTCCACGGGGGTCTCCTTGGGCCTGAAGCTGCCCACGGGCAATTACACAGGCCCCATCGGCCCCCTGGGCGGTTATGAGTTCGACCGCGATAGTCTCCCAGGAACGGGCAGCACGGACATCATGCTCGGCGCCTACCACGTCGGGCGCGTGCCCTTCACCGACAAGTTGACCTATTTCGTCCAAGGCCGATATCAGGCCGCCTTCCTGACCCGCGACGGCTATCGTCCTGGCAATGAGTTCGATGCGGCGGCGGGGATAACCTACGACCTTGGGAAAGTGGGCCCGTTCGCAAAGGTGACCCCGATCCTTCAGGTGCTCAACAGCTGGCGCTTGCACGATACGGGGCCGGAGGCGGATCCCCTGAACTCAGGCTACGAGCGGGTGATGATTTCGCCCGGCGTGGACGTGCGCCTCACCCCGAAGCTGCGCCTCTCGGGCGATGTGGCGATACCCATTTACCAGCACACCAACGCGGCCGCCAGCGTCGCCCTTGAAGGAACGTCGGGCCAGCTCGTCGCCCCGGCTTTGTTCAAAATGCAGATCGCCTACGACTTTTAACAGCGTGCGTTAAAACCCATGCGCCGGCGGTCCCCTTCGCCGGCGCATGGGCCCTTTGGCACGGAGACCCCCACCATGAGAGCGCCGCTAATCGCCGTCTCCCTCACAGCAGCGCTGATGATGGCTTTAGGCCAGGCGGCCCAAGCGAACCCAAGCCCGGGACAGCCGGCGCCCGCCTATGCGGGGAAAGATCTGGATGGTCGCGCCCTGGATTTGGCGAGCTTTAAGGGCCGCGTCCTCGTTGTGAATTTCTGGGCCACGTGGTGTCCGCCGTGCCGGGCGGAGATGCCCTTGCTCGATGCGGTTTACAAACGCCACAAAGGCGAAGGCGTGGGTCTTGTGGGCCTGAGCGCCGATCGAAGGCGCGACCTCGGGGACGTGAGAAAAGTGATGTCGGGCTTCAGCTATCCCGCAAGCCTGATCTCCGACGCCCAGATCAACGGCTACGGCGCGCCGTCCGCCCTGCCGGCGACCTACGTCATCGACGGGGCGGGCGTCGTCCGCTTCGTCTTTTCCGAGAAAACCGGGCCTTTGACCGAGGCGGCGTTGGAAAGGGCGCTCGCCTCCCTGATCCCGCCTAAGACGCCCTGACCCGATGAGGGGCGCACGTCGTCGCCCGCGCCGCAGGTTCCCTGGGATCAAGCTTCGAGGGAGTAGCCCGCCGACCGCACAGTCCTGATGGGGTCGGTGTCGGCGTCGACGTTGAGCGCCTTGCGCAGGCGACCGATGTGGACATCAACGGTCCTCGCTTCAACATAGACGTCCGCCCCCCAAACCGCGTCGAGAAGCTGCTCACGCGAGAACACCCGTCCCGGATGCTGCATGAGATAGTCCAAAAGCCGGAATTCCGTGGGTCCGAGATGAACCTCCCGTCCGTCCCGCTTGACCCGGTGGGCCACCCGATCAATGACGATGGAGCCGTTGTGAATCCGGTCCTCGGCTAAACCCGGGCGGATGCGGCGCAAGACCGCGCGAACGCGCGCCGCCAGTTCGCTCATGGAGAAGGGCTTGACGATATAGTCGTCGGCGCCCGTATCCAGGCCCCGAACCCGGTCGCTTTCCTCACCCCGAGCCGTCAGCATAATAATGGGCAGGTTGCGGGTCTCGGATTTCTGACGCAGGCGACGGCACACCTCGATGCCTGAGACCTTGGGCAGCATCCAGTCCAGGACCACAAGGTCCGGGAGACGCTCCTCGATCATCACCATGGCCTCTTCGCCGTCCGAGGCGACGCCCACATGGTGGCCTTCCTTATCGAGGTTGTACTTCAGCAGCGTCGCAAGGGCGTCCTCATCCTCAACAACGAGCACATAAGGCGTCATGCGCTAAGCCCCTCGCCGCCGACGCCGCTCCATTTGGGGCGGTCGCCCTCAATGTCCTCGCCCGTGACCTCGTTGTGAATCACTTCAGCGACGCTCGTGGCGTAGTCGCCGATGCGCTCCAGGTTTTTGGCGACGAACAAAAGGTGCGCGCACGCTGAGATCGTTCTGGGGTCGCTCATCATATAGGTCAAAAGTTCGCGGAACATGGAGTTGTAGTGCTCGTCCACCTCTTCATCCGCGTTCCAAACCCCCATGGCCCGCGCAAGATCCTCCTGGGCGTAGGCGTCCAGGGCGTCGCGCAGCCTAAGCACCACCAGCTTGCCCATGCGCTCGACCGACCGGGTCAAGGGCACCATGGGATCGGCTTCGGCGATGACCAGGGCTCGCTTGGCGATATTCTTGGCGTAGTCTCCCGTGCGCTCGAGGTTGAGGCTCATCTTCATGGCGCCCACCGTACGGCGAAGATCCTGAGCCACAGGCTGGCGCAGGGCGATCATGCGGATCGCCTTCTTCTCGATGTCTTTTTGCAGGGCGTCGAGTTTTTCGTCACGACTGATGACCGCCTGGGCGAGCCCCACGTCACGGTCTGCGACGGCCGCCACGGCGTCGGCCACCTGCGCTTCGGCGAGGCCGCCCATTCGGGCCACCTCCGCTTTGAGCTGCGCAAGCTCTTCGCCAAAAAACTTCAGCGTATGCTCGTTCATGACTACACCGGCCAAACCAGAGGTCCGCTGAACGGACGTTATGGGTCGCGGACCCTGCCTACGGATTGCAGTCCCCTCATGACAGAGATGTGACGTTTTTAAAACAACGGGCTTTTAGACCCTCACTGTCGGGAAATAGGTGGAGAAAGCAGCCCCACAACCGGGCGCGCTCTCAACAATCATGCCGCCTCGGTGCCGGTTCATAACATGTTTGACGATGGCGAGACCGAGGCCCGTCCCGAGGCGCTCGCCGCTCTTCTGCCCCTCCACGCGATAGAACCGTTCCGCCAAGCGGGGCAGATGTTCGCGCGAGAGGCCAGGACCGGCGTCGGTGATGCGCAGAAGAACGTAGCGCTCCTCATCCGCCGCCCGGTCCGGCGTCAAAAGAGAAAGGCGCCCGACGCCGGGAATGGCCTGAAAGGCGGGACTGGCGCTCGAGGCCGCCTCTGCGGCCGTCAGCCCGACGACGACTTCGACCCGCACGGTCCCCGCCGCGGGGGAATATTTGACGGCGTTGTCGATAAGGTTCTGCGCCACCTGGATAATCTGGTGGCGGTCTCCCAGGACCTCGGCGGCGCCGCGCTCAGGCAACCGCAGGTCCAGGGCGACGCTTTTCTCGGCGGTCATGGGCTTGAGGGCGTCCACCACGTCGGTGATCGCCAAGGCGAGGTCGCATGACCCTGAGGGCGGCACGTGCTCGTTGAGCTCGATGCGCGACAAGGACATGAGGTCGTCGATCAGGCGGCTCATGCGCTCCGCCTGCGCCGTCATGATCCGCAAAAACTGCTCGCGCGCCTCCGGATCATCCCGCGCGTGCCCCCTCAAGGTCTCGATGAATCCCGACAGGGACGCCAGCGGGGTCCGCAGCTCGTGGCTGGCGTTGGCGAGGAAATCCACACGCGAGCGTTCGGCCCGGCGCGAATCGGTCTCGTCCCGAAAATGGGCGAGGGCCAGGCGCGGGGCGCCCTCCGGCGCGTCCAGCGGGCGCGTGCGCACGGTCCAGATCCGTTCTTGCACGCCCCGCGGCTCATAAACGGCCTCGCAGGGCTCCTGGGCCATGAGGCTCGTCTCCAAGGCGTCAAGCACCCCAGGGTGGCGCAGGACCGACACCAGGCGGACGCCGTCGGCCGGAATACGAAAAAGACCGCGAGCGGCGGCGTTGGCGAACACCACCAGGCGTCCCGTCAGGTCCTCACGCTCGATGCCGGAGACCATGAGGATGGGATCGTGGAGGGCCTCAAGGGCCGCTGCGTAGGGAACGCTGGGGGCCGACGGCGGCGGCGGGGGCGCCGTCCTGCGGTCAAGGCCCAAAAAGGAGCCGACTCGTCTCGGCGGGGTGGAGGCCATTCGTGGGGATCCATTGCTCAGCCGCAGAGGACGCTGGAATGTGCGACGGTTTCTAGCG
>Ga0116231_10009343_pt1 | contig 16615 bp, 11 predicted proteins | sample S1TSphgellanicum_2_FD_89695 | JGI IMG/M metagenome (GOLD analysis project Ga0116231, IMG submission 89695) | Host-associated microbial communities from peat moss isolated from Minnesota, USA - S1T2_Fd - Sphagnum magellanicum MG | ecosystem: Host-associated > Plants > Peat moss > Unclassified...
CGCGAAGAACGGGTTGCGGGCAACCTCGTCCCAGTCCACGAACGGGATGGACACGGTACCGAGCTGCTCCAGATGCCCGCGCACGACGGTGCCGTAGGCCCCGTGCAGCCATTTGCGCGCAACCGCCCCGGCGGCCACCATGGGCGCGGTGAGGCGGGCCGACGAACGGCCGCCGCCGCGCGGATCGCGCAGGCCGTACTTGCGCCAGTAGGTGTAGTCGGCGTGGCCGGGCCGGAAGGTGTCGACGAGGTCCTCGTAGTCCTTGCTGCGCTGGTCCTGGTTGCGGATCAACAGCGCGATCGGCGTACCGGTGGTCCTGCCCTCGTACACGCCGGAGAGGATCTCCACCTCGTCGGCCTCGCGCCGCTGCGTGACATGGCGCGAGGTGCCCGGCTTGCGCCGGTCCAGGTCGGCCTGGATATCGGCCGCGCTCAGTTCCATGCCGGGCGGGCAGCCGTCGATCACGCAACCGATCGCCGGTCCGTGCGACTCGCCGAAGTTCGCAACGCTGAACAGCCGACCGAAGGTCGAGGTCGTCATGTAGGGTCCCTTAGCTGACGATGGCCTGCGCGAGCGCCAGGCCGGAGAGATACGCGGATTCGACCCGTGCGCCGCCGCACCAGTCGCCCGCGACACCGATGACCCGCTCGGGGTCCCACAGGAAGGACTCCGGCAGCACGTCGGCCGGGGTGGCCGTGCGCCAGAGGATGGCCGTGCAGGTCTTCTGCGCCAGCGGCCGGGCCACGCGCGCGGCGAACGCGCGCTGCATCCAGCGCGCGGCATCGTCCGGCGGCAGTTCGAGGAACCCGTTGGACCAGGCCGGCCGCGCCTGCAGCAGCCAGCGCTCGGCGACCCCGGCGCCGTTGCGGCGCATCGGCTTGGAGCTCTCGCGCGAGGCCCAGGCCAGGATCGGATCGTCGTTGATGAACGCCGCATCGAACTCGATCGCGCTCGGCCGGGACAGCGCCAGGCTGGACGTCCAGCACGCGTCCCAGCGCACCGCCTCCAGGCGCGGGGCGAAATCGGCGTGCGCGCGCACCAGCGCCAGCGCGTCGACCGAGGGCATGGCCAGCACGATGCCGTCGAAGCCGGCGATGCCCAGCGGGCGCTCCTGCGGATCGAACAGGTACCACTCGGCGCTGCCGCGGGAGATGCGCCCCACGGCGGCGTCGAAGACCACATCGAGCCCCTGGGCCAGGTCGTGGGCGATCGATTGCATGGCGGGGATGCCGACGTAGCGCGGGCCGGTGGCCGGCACCAGCACGGCCCGCCCCTTGCTCAATTCGGCCAGTTGCGCGTCCCAGCTGCCGACGAGGCGCGCGCTGGCCCAGCGGCGCACCTGGTCGGCGAAGGTCTCGCTCTGGACGGTGAGGTACTGGGCACCGACGTCGAAGCTGCCGGCTTCGGTCTGCTGGCTCAGGACGCGCCCACCGACCGCGTGCCCGCGCTCGAACACCGTCGCACGATAGCCGTGGGCCGTGACTTCGCGGGCGCACGTGAGACCCGCCACGCCGGCACCCACGATCGCGAAGTGCAGCTTCTCCGAACGGTTGCCGGCCGGATGCTCCGCCATCAACCGCTGACGCTCTCCGGCTGCGGCCAATCGCGGATGTAGTCCTTGAGCATGCGATTCTCGTAACCTTGTTCTTCCAGCACCGCCCGGGCGACGTCGTGGAACGAAATGACGCCCGCCAGGGCCCCGCCGTCGATCACGGGAATGTAGCGCACGCGGCGCTCCAGCATCAGCCGGCGCAGGTCGTTGATCTCGGTCGGGCCCTCGACGCTGGTCGGTTCGGGATCCATCACCTCGCGCACCAGGCCCCGGCCCACGCGCCCGTCGTTGCCGCGCAGCACGCGGAAGACCTCGCGAAACGTGAGCATCCCGGCAAGATGGCCCTTGTCCATGACGACCACCGAACCGATGTCGAATTCGGCCATGGTCTGGACCGCCGACCACAGGCTCGCATCCGGACTCACCGTGTACAAGGCATTGCCCTTCGCACGCAATACGTCGTTCGCATTCATAACTTCCTCCATGGGAAAGTCGGAACGGATCATCCGGCAAATTGCACGATACGCCTCTAACGGGCCGCGCGCCGGGGCCTGCGTGGCCGCAGCGCATGTTGCAATGCGCCAAGCCGCCACGCCGGCGTATCCCGGAGGCGCCGCGCCCCGGCATAATCGGGCATCCGACCAAACGGCAGGCCCATGGACGCGCGCGCAGACCTCTACGCCCCGATCGAACCCTACGACAGCGGCATGCTCGCCCTGGATGACGTCCACACGATGTACTGGGAGACCAGCGGCAATCCCAATGGCATCCCGGTGGTTTTCCTGCACGGCGGCCCCGGTGGCGGCTGCGCCCCGGAGCACCGGCGTTTCTTCGATCCGGCCCACTTCCGCGTCGTGCTCTACGACCAGCGCGGCGCCGGCGCCTCCACCCCCTTCGCGGAGATCGCCGACAACACCACCCCGCACCTGGTCTCGGACCTGGAGGTGCTGCGCCAGTACCTGGGGATCTCGCAGTGGCTGCTGTTCGGGGGCTCCTGGGGCAGCACGCTGGCGCTGGCCTACGGCGAAGCCCATCCCCAGCACTGCCTGGGCTTCGTGCTGCGCGGCGTCTTCCTCGGCCGTGCCAGCGAGGTCGAGTGGTTCTTCCACGGCGCGCGCCAGCTCCACCCCGAAGCCTCGCGCCGCTTCGCCGAGATGCTGCCCGAAGCCGAGCGCGGCGACCTGCTGCGCGGCTACGTGCGCCGCCTTTTCCACCCGGACCCCAAGGTGCATCTGCCGTTCGCCCGGGCCTGGAGCGAATACGAGGGAACCTGCTCGACCCTGGTGCCCAATCCGGACCTGGTGCGCGAGTTCTCCGAGGACGCGCTGGCGCTGGCGCGCCTGGAGGCGCACTTTTTCGCCCACGATTGCTTCCTGTCCCCCAACCAGCTGCTGGCCAACCTGTACCGGGTCAAGCACCTGCCGGCCTCGATCGTGCACTCGCGCTACGACGTCGTCTGTCCGATCGTCAGTGCCGACGAACTGGCGCGCGCCTGGCCCGGCGCCCGTTACACCGTGGTTCCCGACGCCGGGCATTCGGTGTGGGAGCCCTCGGTGCGCACGGCGGTCGTGCGCGAGGTGGAGTACTTCAAGCGGCGCCTGGCTTCCGTGGCGGGGTCCGTGACCGCGCACACGGTGGCGCGTGCCCGCTGACGGCGCGGCAGCCGCTCCGGGTCACAGGGGCGCCGACGCCGGCCGCGCCGGCCGGTGCCTGTCGAGCGCACCGGCAGTCCTGGCCTTCATCCTGGCCATGGTCCTGGTCTGGAGCGCCCTCCCCGCCCTGCTCCAGTCGGTGCCCCACGCCGACAACATCGAGCAGCTCAACTGGGCCCATGCGCTCCAGTGGGGCTACATCAAGCACCCCCCGTTGCCGACCTGGCTGCTGTACGGTTCGATCGCCCTGGTCGGCCCCAGCGCCTTCCTGACCTATTTCCTGGCGATGGCCTGCGTCGGCGCCACGCTGCTGCTGCTGTGGTGCTGCGCGCGCACGCTGCTCGACCGCGAAGCCGCCGCGCTCGTCGTGCTGTTGAGCAGCGCCGATTACTACCTGATGGGCCGCGGTTCGTTCCTCAACCACAACACGGTCATGCTGCCGTTCGTGGCCGCCAGCGCCTGGGCCGTGCTGCGCATCGTCCAGGGGGCCGGCTGGCGCGCCTGGGGCGTGCTGGGCCTGGTGCAGGCGCTCGGCCTGCTGACCAAGTACCAGATGGCCATCGTCATCGCCGCCAATGCCCTGGCCCTGCTGGGCGGGGGCGCCTGGCGCCGGCCGCGCTTCGCCGCGCACGTGGCGCTGGCGGCGGCGGCCACCCTCGTCCCGCTGCTGCCCCACCTGCTGTGGCTGCAGGCGCATGCGTTTTCGACCTTCACCTACGCCGGCCACAGCCTGCTCGCCGACCTGCCGCCGGCCGACCGGGCCGCCCAGGCGCTGGGGTTCCTCGCCCAGCAGCTGGGGCGATTTGCCCCGGCGGTGGTCGCGCTCGGCCTCGCGCTGGGCCTGCAGCGCGCGGTACCGGCGCTGGCGCCAGCGGCATCGACAGCGCCGGCACCGCTGCCGGCGTTCCGGGACGTGGTCCCGGAACGCGTGCTGGCGCTGCTCGCACTGACACCCGTCGGCCTCATCGTGCTGCTGGCCCTGTTCGCCGGCGTCGCCCCGCAGAACCACTGGGGAGCGTCCTCGACCCTGCTGCTGCCGCTGCTGGTGGTGGTGCTGCTGCGCCCGGCGCGCCGGCCCTGCGTGGCGGCCGCGCTGACGGCGGTGCTGGCCGTGCAGGCCGCGGCGGTGGCGTGGAACGTCGTCGCCGCGCGCCGCGCGCCGGGTTTCCACCATGCCTTTGCCGCCGAGCCCCTGGCGGCCATGGCGCTGGAGTACTGGCAAGGGCACACCGGCGGCCGCATCGAGGTGGTGATCGGCCCGGATTGGGACGCGGGCGCCATCGCGCTCGAGCTGCCGTCGCACCCGTCGGTGCTGGCCAGCGGCGATCGGGGCCAGGCACCGTGGGTGAGCGATGCGCTGCTGGCGCGCTGTGGCGCGCTGGTGCTGTGGCGCACCGGACAGGACCCGGCGAGCCAGATCGGCGCCGACTTCGCCGCCCGCCTGCAATTTCCCGTCCACTTGCACACCACGGTGCCGCATGGCAAGGTATCGCAGATCGAAGCGGGGATCCTTGCGCCCGAAGCCCAGGGGTGTCCGCCCTGATGTCATGCCACACGCTCCCGACGCCGTGAACAGCGCTTCACCCGGCCCCGGCCCGTCCGCCAGCGTCGACCTCCTGCTGGCCTTCTGCCGCGCGGTCGACCGCCTCAACGAGTGGCTGGCCCGGCTCGCGGCCTGTGCCGTGCTGGCCGCCTGCCTGATCAGCGCCGGCAACGCCCTGGTGCGCTACGGCTGGGACCTCTCCTCCAACGGCTGGCTGGAGATCCAGTGGTACCTGTTCGCCGTCACGGTGATGCTCGGCGCGCCCTACGTGCTGCGCCGGAACGAACACGTGCGCGTGGACATCTTCTACGCGCGCCTGGGCGAGCGCGGGCAGGCGCTGCTGGACCTGTGCGGCCTGCTGGTCTTCCTGCTGCCGGTGATGGTGCTGCTGACGGCACTGTCCTGGCCGCTGTTCCTGCGCGCGCTGCAGAGCGGCGAGGTCTCGTCCAATGCCGGGGGCCTGGTGCGCTGGCCGGCGCTGCTCACCCTGCCGCTGGGCTTCGCGATGATGGCGCTGCAGGGGGTGGCCGAGGCGATCCGCCGCATCGCCGTGCTGCGCGGCGCCGCCGCGATCGATGCCCGCTACGAAAAGCCGCTGCAGTGAGCATCGAGAACTTCCCGCCCGTGATGTTCGGCGGGCTCGTGATCGTCATGCTGCTGGGCTTTCCGGTGGCCTTCTCGCTGGCCGCCCTGGGCCTGGGCTGCGCGGCCTACGCCATCGCCATGGGATGGTTCGAGCCGGCATTCCTGGTCAACCTGCCGCTCAACATCTTCAGCATCCTGTCCAACGACCTGCTGCTGGCGATCCCGTTCTTCACGATGATGGGCAGCATCCTGGAGAAATGCGGCCTGGCCGAGGACATGCTCGATTCGATGGGCCAGCTGTTCGGCACGGTGCGCGGCGGCCTGGGTTATTCGGTGATCATCGTCGGCTTCATCCTCGGGGCCATCACCGGCACCGTCGCCGGCCAGATCATCGCCATGGCGCTCATCTCCATGCCGGTGATGATCCGCTACGGCTACAACCTGCGCTACACGACGGGCGTGCTGGCCGCATCGGGCACGATCACCCAGCTCGTACCGCCCTCGCTGGTGCTGATCGTGCTGGCCGACCAGCTCGGCCGCCCGGTCGGCGACATGTACAAGGGCGCCTGGGGCCCGTCGATCCTGCAGGTGCTGATCTTCGCCCTCTACACGTTCGCGCTGGGTCGCCTGCGCCCGCAGGACGTGCCCGGCATCGACCCCGCGGCGCGCACGCAAAGCGGGCTGCGCCTGTGGCTGCGCTGCCTGCGCGGCATCATCCCGGCGGCGGTACTGATATTCGCCGTGCTGGGCAGCATGGGCGGCCTGCCGTGGATGGACAGCGCGGTCTGCACGCCGACCGAGGCCGGCGCGATGGGCGTCGTCGGCGCCTTGCTGCTGGCGGCACTGCACCGGCGCCTCACCTGGCCGCTGCTGCGCGACGCCACGATGGGAACGATGCGCATCACCGCGATGGTCGTGTTCATCCTCATCGGCGCGCGCGTCTTCTCGCTCGTCTTTCAGGGCGTGGACGGCGCGCGCTGGATCGAGCACCAGCTCACCGCGCTGCCCGGCGGGCAGGTGGGCTTCCTGGTGTTCGTCAACGTCTTCATCTTCTTCCTGGCGTTCTTCCTCGACTTCTTCGAGATCGCCTTCATCATCATCCCGATGATCGGACCGGTCGCCGACAAGATGGGGATCGACCTGGTCTGGTTCGGCGTCATGCTGTGCGTGAACATGCAGACGAGCTTCATGCACCCGCCGTTCGGCTTCGCCCTCTTCTACCTGCGCGGGATCGCCGACACCCTGCTCAAGGACCAGCGCATCCCGCGGCCGGTACCCTCGTCCGACATCTACTGGGGCGCCCTGCCCTGGGTGGCGATGCAGCTCATCCTGGTGGTGATCGTCATCTTCGTCCCCAAGTCCGTCACCTTGTTCCTGGACAAGCCGCAGAAGTTCGACCTCGACAAGGTCCACATCGACGCCCCCGCCGCCGCCCCCGAGCGCAACGACACCGACCTGGACGAATTGTTCCGGCGCAGCGGCAGCAAGCCCAGGCAATAGGAATGCACCGGCGGGGCGCAGCCGCCGCTCGCTGGCACGCACGCCGCATCGGAACATCCACGGCCCGGGGGCGCGCTCGCAGAACGGCGCGGAACCAAGGACTCGGGCCCGCCAGGCTCAGAGTTTCTGCGCCTGCATGAAGTTGTCGAAGCCGGCCTCCGCAAACCGGAACCACAGGTTCTCGTCGCGCCGGAAGGTCTTGAAATCCTCGTAGACCTTCTTCCACGCCGGGTTCTTCGCCGACAGTTCCTCGTAGTAGTCCATCGACGCCCGGATCGCCGCGCTCATCATGTCCGCCGGAAACGGGTGCAGCTTCGTGCCGCCCGCGTACAGTTCCTTGAGCGCCTGCGGGTTCTTCACGTCGTAGTCGGCCTGCATGTCCGAATGCGCCTGCGCGGTGGCCGACTCGAGCATCGCCTTGTAGCTGGCCGGCAGCGCATCCCAGGCCTTGATGTTGACGAACAGGTCGAGCTGCGCGCCGCCTTCCCAGAACGACGGGTAGTAGTAGTGCTGGGCGATCTTGTTGAAGCCCAGCTTGAGGTCGTCGTAGGGCCCGACCCACTCCGCCGCATCGATCGTGCCCTTCTCGAGCGCCGCGTAGGTGTCGCCACCGGGGATGTTCTGCGGCACGCCGCCGATACGCTCGACGATGCGCCCGCCGAAGCCGCCGATGCGGAACTTCAGGCCCTTCATGTCGGCCAGCGAACGGATCTCCCGGCGGAACCAGCCCCCCATCTGCGCGCCCGTGTTGCCCGCGGGGAAGCTGATGATGTTGTAGTTGCGGTAGAACTCGCGCATCAGCCGCAGGCCGTTGCCGTGGTACATCCAGGCCGTCTGCTGGCGCGAATCGAGGCCGAACGGCACCGCGCAGCCCAGGGCGAAGGTCTCGTCCTTGCCGAAGTAGTAGTAGGCCGCGGTCTGCCCGCACTCCACCGCCCCCTGCTGCACCGCGTCCACCACCCCGAAAGGCGGCGTGATCTCCCCGGCCGCGTGGACCGAGATCTCGAACCTGCCCTCGCTCATCGCCGCCACCTGGCGCGAGATCAGCTCCGCCGAGCCGTAGATCGTGTCGAGGTTCTTGGGAAAGCTCGAGACCATGCGCCAGCGGACCGCGGGCTGGGCCGCGATCGCCGGTGCGGAAACGAGCGCCGAGGCGGCGGCCACGCGCAGGCCGGCGCGGGAAAGGAAGGAACGGCGTTGCATGTGGACTCCATCGAAGGCCCTCACCCCGAACCTCTCCCGCCCGCGGGAGAGGGGGCACGCCGGCGCGGGGGGCCCGATCGAACGGCTCGCAGCGCCCGCTTGCCTGCTCCGGTTCGGGGCCGGGCTCTAGGTCATGAGGCCTGGATTCTATTCCGCGGCGAGCGTCAGGCGCACGCCGACGCGCAGCAGGTGTTCACCGCCGCCGCGGACCACGCCGCGCAGCGGTGCCACATCGCCGTAGTCGCGGCCGCTGGCGAGGCGCACATGGCCCGTGCCCGGAATGGCGTCGTTGGTCGGATCGAGCTCGATCCAGCCCAAGACCGGACAGTAGACCGCCACCCAGGCGTGCGAGGCGTCGGCGCCGACCACGCCGGCGTCTTCCTGCGGTGCGGCATCGCCCGGGGCGTGCGCGAAGCGCGCCTGCGTGTACAGGTAGCCGCTGACATAGCGCGCGGCCAGCCCCAGCGAGCGCAGGCAGCCGATCATCACGTGCGTGAAATCCTGGCAGACCCCGGTACGCGCCTCGAAGGCCTTGAGCACCGGCGTGGCCACGTCCGTGCTGCCGGCCGCGTAGCGAAAATCGCGATGGATGCGATGCATCAGATCGATCGCCGCGGCGATCAGCGGCCGTCCCGGTTCGAACGAGCGCAGCGCGTATTCGCGCAGCCGCGCCTCGCGTGGCACGAAGGCCGAGGCGAAGCAGAATTCGGCCGCCGGGGCGAACGGGACGCCGGCCTCGTACTGCAGCGCGGTCTGGACCGACTCCCAGGCCGGGCTCGCGTCGGCGTCCAGGTCCTCGAAGCGCGGCTCCAGGCGCACGCGGCTGCTGGCGCGCACGCGCAGCACCTCGTGCGCCACCGTCAGCGCGAAGTAGGTCCGGCGGTTGCCGAAATAATCCAGCGTGTGATCGACCTTGACCGGTTCCGGATCGATGTCCAACGTGAAGCCGCGGACCGTCTGCCCGGGCGCCGAGAGCGGCGTCAGGTGGGCCAGGTGCTGCGCGAACGCGACCTGGCTGGAGTATTCGTACTCCGTGTCGTGTTCGACGTGATACTCGGGCCGGTACGGTGCGTTCATGCGATCTGGCTGCGCAGCGGTTCCGAATGGCTGAAGTAGCGCATCCCGATGCGGTTGGACAGCAGCTTGGCGGCCGCGACGAGGCGCCGCACCATGGCCAGCAGGTGCTCGAACTGCTCCTGGGCATCGCGGCCCGACAGCTCCACCAGCAAGGCCTCGCGCGGACGGTCGAACAGCGCGGTCTCGGGCCAATCGAGGCTCTGGCCGGTGGCGGCGCAGAGCTCGCGCAGCTCGCGCTCGATGATCCCCGTGGCGCAGGCCAGCGAACGCGGATTGGCGTTCTCCAGCGCCAGCAGGTCGACCAGGGCGGCGATCTCGCGCTGGCCCTGGTAGCGCGAGCGGTAGGTGATCGTGCTGTTGAAGAGCGCCAGGACCTGGTCGAAGCCCGACTCGTGCAGCACCGCGCGGCCCTCGAAGAAGGCGAGCAGCACGCCGCCCATCGAGATCAGGCGCTCGATCTGCCGCCCGATCGTCAGCAGCCGCCAGCCGTCATCGCGCGTCATGCCGTCGGTCTGGGCGCCGGTGATCGCACCGATGCCGGCCACCAGCGTGCCCAGCGCCGCCAGTGCATCGTCGATCGACAACACCCGCTCGGCGCCCGCGTCCGGAACGCGATGCATGGCGGCGCGAAAGCGCTCCACCGTGGCGGTGATCTGGTGCCAGTGCTCGAAGGCCAGGCGGTCGCGGATCTGCGCCGCGGCGCCGGCCAGGCCGGCCAGGTCGAAGGCGACGCTGCCGGTGCCTTCGTCGTGCAGCCCGGCGAGCAGCGTGCGCTCGAACACCCGCGGCCCGAGGCCGGGCGCCGGCACGCCGGCCGGCACCAGTCCGAGCGCGACGCCGGTCCGGCCGATGGCCTCGAGCACGGCTTCCGGCAGCGACGCCGAGGAGCGCAAGGTGCTCAGGATCAGCTGCGCGGCGCGCACGCTGTTGTCGGCGCGCTCGGTGTACCGCCCCAGCCAGAACAGGTTTTCCGCGGCCCGGCTGGTGACGATGCGGCGCCGGAAAACGACCTCATCGGCGCGCAGGCGGTCCGGCAGCATCGTGAACGGATCGACCTCGTCGCCGGTGATCACCCAGGTGTCGGCGCTGCTGCCGCCGCGCTGCATCGACACCTCGTCCTGGCGGTCGGCGATGCGCGTCAGGCCGCCCGGCATCGCGCGCCACCCGCCGGCCGCATCGGCGATCGCGTAGACGCGCAGCACCGCCGATCGCGGCACCAGCGCATGGCGGCTCCAGCAGGGCGCCTTGGAATACGGCAGGTACGACTGGATGGTGAAGAGATCCGGGTCGCGCTCGATCTCCGCGCGCACGTCCGCGAGCTTGAGCAGGCCCGTGCCGCGGACGATGGGCGGCTGCAGCCCCGCGCCGCGGTAGGTGGCGCGCACGCGCGCGGTGCGCAGGCTGGCAAAGGCGCGCTCGCGCGCGGCCGCCTCCCCGCACCACCAGCTGTCGCGCGGCGGCAGCAGCAGTTCCTCGTCGAGCAGGCGCCGTGCGATCGCCGGCAGGAAGCCGTGGATGGCCGGCGACTCGAGGAAGGCCGCGCCAAGGGCATTGGCGATCAGCACGTTGCCGCAGCGCACCGCCTGGATCAGGCCCGGCACGCCCAGCGCCGAGTCCGGCCGCAGTTCGAGCGGATCGCAGAAGAGATCGTCCAGGCGCCGGATGACGGCATGGACCCGCTCCAGGCCGTGCAAGGTCTTGAGGTAGAGCCGGTCGTCGCGCACCGTGAGGTCGTCGCCCTCGACCAGCGGCACCCCCAGGTAATGGGCCAGGTACGCCTGCTCGAAGTAGGTTTCGTTGTAGCGTCCGGGCGTGAGCAGGACGATGCGCGGCGCGGTGGCCGCCTCGCCCGGGTCGCGCGGGGCATGCTGCACCAGCGTCTCGAGCAGGCGGCGGTAGCTCGCGGCCAGCCGCTGCACGCGCAGCGCCGAGAAGTTTTCGCCGAACAGGCGCGAGACGATCAGGCGGTTCTCCAGCGCATACCCCAGGCCCGACGGTGCCTGCGCACGGTGCCCCAGCACCCACCAGCGTCCGTCCGGCCCGCGCGCCAGGTCGAAGGCCACGACGTGCAGGAAGATGCCCCCCGGCGGCACCACCCCGTGCAGCGAGCGCAGGTAGCCCGGGCTGCCCAGCACCAGCGCCGGCGGCAGCAGGCCCTCGCCGATCAGCTGCTGCGGTCCGTAGACGTCGTGCATCAGGGCCGAGAGCACGGCAGCACGCTGGACGACCGCCGCCTCGATCACCTTCCAGTCGTCCGTCTCGACGATGAAGGGCAGCAGGTCGAGCGACCAGCGCCGCGACGCGCCGGGCTCGTCGCTGTAGACGTTGTACGTCACGCCGTGTTCGAGCACCTGGCGCTTGAGCAGCGCTTCGCGCCGCGGCAGGTCCGCCATGCCGGCGCTGCCGAGCTTGCCGAAGAAGGCCCGCCAGGCCGGGCGCAGCGACCCGTCGGCGGCCAGCAGCTCGTCGTAGTGGCCCGCCGGCGCCGGCAGCGCGAGGCGCAGCGCTGCCGCCGAGCTGTCGGACTCGTCGTCGAACTCGAATAGGATCTGGGACACGCGCCGGGCGCCGGATTAGTGGTGGATTGCCATGGGATTGCCGCGCGGGACACGCGCCCGCGGGGGCAAGACTACGGCCTGCGCAGGTCGAGCGTAAAGGGAAATTCCGTGCTGCGCACGGCCGGAGCCACCTCGACCCGTCCGGGCGTATGGCCCATGCGGAAGAAGCGCGACAGGCGCCGGCTCTCGGCCTCGTACGCGTTGACCGGCAGCGTGTCGTAGCTGCGTCCACCCGGGTGTGCTACGTGATACGTGCATCCGCCGAGCGAGCGGTTCATCCAGGTATCGACCAGGTCGAAGACCAGCGGCACATCCACGCCGATCGTCGGATGCAGGGCCGACGGGGGCGCCCAGGCCTTGTAGCGCACGCCGGCCACGTACTCGCCCGCGCGCCCGGTCGGCTGCAGCGGGATCGCGCGGCTGTTGACCGCGAGCACGTAGCGGTTGTCGTTGAGGCCGCTGACACGCACTTCCAGGCGCTCCAGCGACGAATCGACGTAACGCACGGCGCCGCCGGCCGAGCCCTCCTCGCCCATCACGTGCCAGGGCTCGAGCGCCCCGCGCAGCGTGACCGCGATGCCGCGCGCCGCCATCTCGCCGACGAGCGGGAAGCGGAACTCCAGGTGCGGGGCGAACCAGCCGGTGTCGAACGCGAAGCCGGCCTCGCGCATCTCGGTGAGCACGTCCTCGAGGTCCATCGTCAGGAAGGTCGGCAGCAGGAAGCGGTCGTGCAGCTCGGTGTTCCAGCGCGTGAGCCGTGCGCGGTACGGATGGGCCCAGAAGCGGGCGACGAGCGCACGCAGCAGCAGTTGCTGGACCAGGCTCATGCGCGCGTGCGGCGGCATCTCGAACGCGCGCAGTTCCAGCAGGCCCAGCCGGCCCGTGGGACCGTCGGGCGAGTAGAGCTTGTCGATGCAGAACTCGGCCCGATGGGTGTTGCCGGTGACGTCGATCAGCAGGTTGCGCAGCAGGCGATCGACCAGCCAGGGGCGCACCGGCGCGCTGCCGGCGCTCAGCCGGTGCAGTTCGGCAAAGGCGATCTCGAGCTCGTAGACCTGGTCGTTGCGCGCTTCGTCCACGCGCGGCGCCTGGCTGGTCGGACCCAGGAACAAGCCGGAGAACAGGTAGGAGAGCGCAGGATGGTTGTGCCAGTAGGCGATCAGGCTGGCGAGCAGGTCCGGACGCCGCAGCAGCGGACTGTCGGCCGGCGTGGGGCCGCCCAGCACGAAATGGTTGCCGCCGCCGGTGCCGGTGTGGCGGCCGTCGATCATGAACTTCTCGGCCGAGAGCCGGGAGAGCCGTGCGGCCTCGTACAGGTGCTCGGTGCGATCCACGAGTTCGTCCCAGCCGGCGGAAGGATGGATGTTGACCTCGATCACCCCCGGATCGGGCGTCACCGACAGGCCGACCAGGCGCGGATCGCGCGGCGGCGGATAGCCCTCGAGCACCACGGCCATGTCGAGTTCCTCGACCACCGACTCGATCGCGGCGAGCAGTTCGAGGTAGTCCTCCAGGCGTGCCAGCGGCGGCAGGAACACGTAGATATTGCCGCCGCGCGGCTCCACGCACAGCGCCGTGCGGGTGTAGTCCCCCGCCGAGCTGAAACGCGCCGGCGGTGCATCGGGATCCAGCACCGCGGAGCCGGATCCGCTCGCGAGGCCCGATCCGGGACCCGTTCCCGCGCCGGAACCGGCGCCGTCGGCGCGGCCCCCGCCCGGTCCACGGCCGGCGCCGCCGTCGGGCCCGGCGGCGCTGGACGGTGCCGGCCGGTACTGGCTCTCCAGGCGAGCGGCCTCGGGCAGCGGCGGGCGCGGCGCGAACGGGTCGCGCTGCTCCTCCTGCAGGCGATCGGCCTCGGTGGCCCAGGGGAGCGAGTCGAGCGGCAGGCGCCAACCCAGCGGCGAGTCGCCCGGTATCAGGTACATGCGTTCGTCGCGGAAGAACCAGGGTCCGCTCTGCCAGGGCGAACCGGCCAGCGCCGGATTGCCGCCGGGCCCGGTCTCGGTACGGCGCAAGGGCAGCGCGTAGCCCACGGGCGTGGCCAGCCCCTGGTCGAACAGCCGGCGCAGGCGCTGGCGTTCGAGCTCGTCGTCCAGGCGGCTGTCGAACGGATCGACATTGACCGGCAGCCGCCGTTCACGCCACAGGTAGTACCAGACGTCCTCGTAGGCGGCGATTGCGTAGCGCCGGTCCAGGCCAAGCCGGTCGACCAGCGCCATCATCAGCCGGCGCGCCTCTTCCATGCCGTACTTGCGCGGCGTGCGCTCGTCGGCAAAGCGGGCCGGGTTGCGCCACGCGCTCTGCCCGTCGCGGCGCCAGTACACGGACAGTGCCCAGCGCGGCAAGGGCTCGCCCGGATACCACTTGCCCTGGCCGAAGTGCAGGAAACCGCCGGCGCCGTACTTCTCGCGCAGCCGCTGCACGAGGTCGTTGGCGTAGGCGCGCTTGTTGGGGCCGAGCGCCGCGGTGTTCCACTCGGCCCCGTCGCGGTCGTCGACGGCGACGAAGGTGGGCTCGCCGCCCATGGTCAGGCGCACGTCGTCGGCCTGCAGCCGCGCGTCGACGGCAGCGCCGAGCCGGTTGACCGAGGCCCACTGCTCCTCGGTGTACGGGAAGGTCACGCGCGGGGATTCGTGGATGCGCGTGACGCTCATCTCGTGCACGAACTCGACCTCGCATTCCTCGAGCACGCCGGTGATCGGGGCGGCGCTGCCGGGCTCCGGCGTGCAGGCCAGCGGTATGTGCCCCTCGCCGGCGAGCAATCCGGAGGTCGGGTCCAGGCCGATCCAGCCCGCGCCGGGCAGGTACACCTCGCACCAGGCGTGCAGGTCGGTGAAATCGTGCTCGGTCCCGGACGGTCCGTCGATCGCCTTGACGTCGGCCTTGAGCTGGATCAGGTAGCCGGAGACGAAGCGAGCGGCCAGGCCCAGGTGGCGCAGGCACTGCACCAGCAGCCAGCCGCTGTCGCGGCACGACCCGGACCCGAGCGCGAGCGTCTGCTCGGGCGTCTGCACCCCCGGTTCCAGGCGGATCAGGTAGCGGATGTCGCGGTGCAGGCGCTGGTTGAGCTCGACGAGGAAATCGATGCTGCGGCGCTTGCGCCGATCGACGCTGTCGAGGAAGGCCTGCAGCCGCGGCGATGCGGGATCGGGCATGAGATAGGGCAGCAGGTCGCGCCGCAGCTCGGCTTCGTACTCGAACGGGTAGTGGTCCGCGCTGGGCTCGAGGAAGAAGTCGAACGGGTTGAACACCGCCATCTCGACCACCAGGCCCACGTCGATGCGCAGCAAGCGGGTGCGCTCGGGAAAGGTCAGGCGCGCGACGTAGTTGGCGAACGGATCCTGCTGCCAGTTGACGAAATGCGTGTCCGGCTGGACCTGGAGCGAATAGGACAGGATGCGCGGCCGCGAGTGCGGCGCCGGCCGCAGGCGCACGACCTGCGGCCCCAGCGTGATGAGGCGGTCGTAGCGGTAGTCGGTACGGTGGTGCAGCGCGACGTGGATGGACATTGCTCAGTTTCGGGTGATGGGTTGCCGCGGCCTCACGGACGCGTCTGCTGCGCCACGAGCTGGATCGCCGCGCCCGGGAGCGACTCCGCGCCGGCGCCTTCGCCGCCGGCCGGCGCCTGCAGCCCGGGCGGCAGCGGGGCGCGCACCGGGGCGGTCTCGTGGGTCTCGAGGCGCAGCTGGCCCTTGGCCACGGGCGCGTCGCGCCATGCCGGGTCGGGGATCTCGGCGAAGACCTGGCGCAGGCGCGAGCCCCAGGTGGAGCGGATCATCTGCATGTATTCGTTGCGTTCGTCGATGCGCACGAACTTGGAGACGCGCAGGCTGTCGACCTCGTAGACCAGCAGGTCCAGCGGCATGCCCACCGATATGTTCGAGCGCAGCGTCGAATCCATCGAGATCAGCGCGCACTTGGCCGCCTCCCCGAGCGAGGTCTCGGGCGTGATCACGCGGTCGACGATGGGCTTGCCGTACTTGGACTCGCCGATCTGGAAGTACGGGTTCTCGGGCGTGGCCTCGATGAAGTTGCCCGCCGCGTAGATGTGGAACAGGCGCATCGCCTCGCCGCGGATCTGGCCGCCGAACAGGAAGCTGCAGTTGAATTCGATGCCCGACTCCTTGAGCGCCGCGGCATCGTGCTGGTGCACGGTGCGCACGGCTTCGCCGACGATGCGTACCGCGTCGAACAGGCTCTTGGCACGCCACAGCGTCGGGGCCCCGGAATCGGCACCCTCGCCGATGATCTGCCGCACCGACTGCGCGATGGCCAGGTTGCCGGCGCTCATCAGCACCAGCATGCGCTCGCCGGGGCGCTCGAACACCGTCATCTTGCGGAACGTGGAGATCTGGTCCACGCCCGCGTTCGTGCGCGAGTCGGCCAGGAACACGAGGCCCTCGTTCAGACGCATTGCCACGCAGTAGGTCATCGATTCTTCATCCTTGGGCGCGCGCGGGTACCGGGGCGCCGGCGCGGCGCCGCCGCGCGTTCAGGAGGTTTCCAGGGGTACGAGGAAATCCTGGCTGATCCGCTGGCCGATGTCGCTGACGCGCTCGAGAAACCCGGTGAGAAATGCATGCATGCCGTGGGCGAGCAGGTCTTCCACCCGCCCGAACTGGAGCTCGGCGCGCAGCAGCCCGGCGCGGCGCGCCGTTTCGCCCGAGCGGTCGTTCTTCACCTGCTCAAGGTTACCGCATACCTCGTCGACCGAGGCGGCCAGCGAACGCGGCATGTCGCGGCGCAGGATGAGCAGCTCGGCCACGCGCAGCGGCGTGATGACGTCGCGGTAGACACGCCGGTAGATCTCGAAGGCCGAGACCGAGCGCAGCACCGCGGCCCAGTAATAGTAGTCGAGGTACTGCGGCGAGCCGCCGGAGGCCGCCGGCTCCTCGGCCGGCGCGCCGTCGGGCGCCGGGGCGGTGGACTGGGATTGGGACTGGGA
>Ga0116231_10009344_pt1 | contig 16614 bp, 9 predicted proteins | sample S1TSphgellanicum_2_FD_89695 | JGI IMG/M metagenome (GOLD analysis project Ga0116231, IMG submission 89695) | Host-associated microbial communities from peat moss isolated from Minnesota, USA - S1T2_Fd - Sphagnum magellanicum MG | ecosystem: Host-associated > Plants > Peat moss > Unclassified...
ATCGATATCCTTGATAATAGAAGTGCGACTATCCATAATTATTTTTGCTCACACTTCCATTATTAAGATTATCCTAACAAGAACCAAGGCAAATTTTCAATACCTCTGAAGAATGATGTTTTTTTTGAATTAAGAATTTTTCCAAAATTACTAAATTCCCATATTTAAGTTACTTACAAGTTGTTTTCCCCTACACCCTACACCCTACACCCTTCTTCTAAACTATTTGAAAACAAAAATCCAGACTTGCCCAATGATTAACATCTAAAACATAGGAATCACTAGTACTTGTACTTATATCAGTCTTAACTCCACTAGCATTATGTAAATCTTCTAATAAAGCTTTAGCGACTTCTAGAGGATTAGTTAAAGTACTAATCAGTTGTTGGTCAGCGGCTGAATACTTAGCATTAGATAAAGCGAGCATAGTTTTACTAAAAGAAGCAGTGCTGAAAATTAGTTGGTGTTCACAAAAGAAAGCCCTTGTAGGGAATAACCAACCAGAGGTAGTTTCATTTTCGGGAATTGTCACTGTTTGTCCTGGAAGAATCACAATTTCTTGTAAAAATGGCTTAAGCGCCAAGACACTGGATTCTCGCTGGATTTGCCAGGGATAAAAGGCGATCGCACTCTGATTATTATTCAACCCTACTAGTACTAAATATACAGTTACGTCACTAGAATTTTCTATTTGATACCGCATACGACTACCCACAGGAATAGCTGGAATAGCTTTATCTTGAATATAAAATGTATTATTGTTCATCTTCTTATCTCCATTTAGGATGCTATTTTTGACTGTCTCTCTCTGCATAACTATGTGGGAGGAAGTACTATCAAGAATCTCTAAAGAGGCTTTAACAGATAAGCGAGAAGAACCATGATTTTCTGTAAGTCGCCAGAGTTTAGCAGCTAATAAAGTAGAAAGTTTCGGTTTTAGCCTTTGAACAGATACTTTTACTGCTTCTCCAATTTCTCCATCAGCATTGAATAGGGGTTCACCACCAAGAGAGAAAAGACCATAATGGCTAGGAGTTGTTTGCAGCTTGCCAAAAACATAATTAGCCATCTGTTCTGGCCCGATAATATTTGCCACAGAAGTAATTGCGGAAAAAGCACTAGTAGCATCTACTCGCTCAATCCTTTCTAAAGATGGGTCTAGAGCAATCAATAAATTGATATTTTGGGGTAATACACGGATTAATTCATGTACAAGTTGTCCAACTTGTAGCGCAGTTACAACTTCTGGCGCAGATTTCTCTGCTTTAGCAGTTAATCCAGTCCGCGACTTTAATATTAGCTGTTCTCCTGTTGCTAGGGTAAAGCAAGAATTAGCTCCATAGTATTCTAAGACTTGCGGTGGTAACCCTACTAAAAACAACTGAATCACTTTCCCATCTTGTATATCCGTTACAATTCCTGTAGCACCTGAAAACTCCAGAGTCAAATAATCTCCAATAGATTTACTCTGAAAATACTGAGGCTTGCCCAATAATAAACCGGGCTGCTGTTGACTACCCAGTTTATACATTTTATTTCCTACATGAGAGAGAAAAGTTCTAATTGTCGTGACTGGAGTGGTTTCCCAAAGATATTGTGTGAAAGCGTAGGTGAATAAGCCCGCTTTAATATCAGCAAAAAGAAATTCTTTGGCTGATTGAGTAGGGTCAGAGGTTGCTGATAAAACGAATGGATGACTCAAAGCAGGTTGAGAATTTTGCCACTTTTGCAGAAATTCTAGTTCTGAAACTACTAATTGTCTCCTCGCTAAATCAGGTAGAGAGCGCACGCCCAAACCTTTAGGAGGAAATGAGCTAGAAGTATAATAGCTAGTATCCAAAACCGCAGTAATTTTGTCTGTTGGCAACGATTTTAATAAAGCCAAGAGCGTCTCTTCTAATAAATAATTGGCAAATGTGTCGCTCCGGGGGTTAATTGCTTCAAATGGCACCAGAGCTTTTTGCATGGTGCTGGGTAAAACGCCCAACTTAACTAAACTACCATAGCCACTAAAATGAAAAATTACTGCATCACCAGGTTTTGCTTGTTTACTCAGATGGTCGCAAAAAGCCATTTCGATAAATTCTCGACTGGCTTGGGTTTCAGTTAAGGTGAGAATATCTGAGGGTAAAAAGCCAAAGCGGTAAATCAAAAGTTCCTTTTGTAATTCCACATCCATCAGACAACCACTTAAATTAGGAAATGGTGTGTATTGATTAATGCCAATCAATAAAGCTAATTTACGATGGTTGGGTTGTGCTAAAGCTTGATAGTATCGATTGGATAAAGTTAACCACGCAGCCTCAGTCAATCCCAACGTAGCGAGTATTGAGCCTATTCGTTTGAATAACGTCCGCCGTTTCATAATTTGATAATTTCAGTCTTCAGCCATTAGCTAAAAGCTTACAAGGCTGAAGCCCGAAGTGTAAAGTTTCAGTTTATACTCTTGTTCAACTATTAACAGTTTTAGCTGTATTTTAGACAAGCTCTGTTTAATTGTGCATTGCTTGCGTCAACACCTGAGCTACTTCTGGACGAGAAAATTCTGGAGGTGGTAATTCACCCCGACGGAGCATTTCCCGAACTTTAGTCCCAGAAAGGTGAATGCGTTCTTCTGGTCTGCTGGGACTAGTTTTACTTGTTGCCATTTGTTTAGTGCGTGTGCAATAAAAAGCATGTTCAAACTTCATGGGGATAATTCCCAATTCCTCTGGTTTAAACTGATCAAATATATGTTGAGCATCATAAGTCCCATAGTAGTCGCCTACTCCTGCATGATCTCGTCCCACAATAAAGTGTGTACAGCCATAATTCTTCCGCACTAAAGCATGAAATATCGCTTCCCTTGGACCCGCATAACGCATCGCTGCTGGATTAATCGCCAAAATTACTCTATCTAAAGGATAATAGTGCGACAACAAAACTTCATAGCAACGCATCCGCACATCTGCAGGGATATCATCTTCTTTAGTTGCGCCAACTAGTGGATGTAAAAATAACCCATCTACAATTTCTAAAGCGCATTTCTGGATATATTCATGAGCGCGGTGGATGGGATTGCGCGTTTGAAAACCGACAATGGTGCGCCAATTCTGCGCTCTAAATGCTTGTCGTGAACTATTTGGGTCTATTTGGTATTTGGGAAAATGGGGGTGGGGAACACGTTCTAATAGCCAAATATCTCCAGCAAGATTTATAGAACCTTGATTGTAAAGTACCTGTACCCCAGGATGTTTAGTATCTTCGGTTCGATAGACATTGATTGCTTCCTGAGTTCTGTCATATTCATACTTTTGGGTCAGATGCAAAACCCCAATATACTTTCCCTGCGGATTGTCTAATCTGACCAAATCACCTTCTTTGAGATTAGAAGCAACTTCTGCAGTTATCGGTAATGTAATTGGTACTGACCAAGCAAGTCCATCAGCCAAGCGCATTTCTGTAACTACAGAATTATAATCTAACTGATCCATAAAACCAGTGAGAGGGCTAAAACCGCCGATGGCGATCATTTCTAAATCAGAAACGGCTCGTTGATCGAGTGTCACTCTAGGCAAAAAGTCAGCTTTCGATTCAAAAGACACCCTCTGCTCCGGTGTAGCAACTCGGTTAATCAACTCTCCACCGTGGGGTGCAATAACATCTAGATGGTAAGTCAACGTCATCCTTATCTTTATTTGCTACGAACTATGTACTAAATTATCAAAATGTAGCTACATATTAAAAAATTTTAACAGGGAACAGGGAAAATAATATAGTAATATTTTTTACTTGTTGTCCTAATTAATTACCCATAGGTATCTGAATGATGAATTCCGAATATCCTTCTAGGTTATCTTGGTAAACTATATCACCACCATGAATTTCGTTGATGATTTGTTGGCTAGTGAACAATCCCAAACCAACTCCTTTACCAATTGATTTCGTAGTGAAAAAAGGCTCAAATAAATGAGGTCTATTTTCTTTTGGAACTCCTATACCATTATCTTTAATACTAATACAAATTTTTCGGTCATCGCTAACATAAGTAGTAATCCAAATCGTAGGAGTGAATGATTCATCACTAATAAGATCAATGGACTTGATTTTCAGTTCCAGTGCGTCCAGAGAATTTTGGAGAAGATTGAATAAAGATTGATTAAATAGATTTGCATAACCAGAAAAAGTAGGCAGATTATCATAGGTTTTTAAAACAGTAATACTCACAGTTCCATCTTGCAAAACCAATCGATAGCTGAGGATTAGTAGCACACTTTCAATGCATTCACTCACATTGATTGGTTTGATCCCTGACTCATCAAGACCAGAGAAGATATATAGAGCACGCACAACAGAACGTATCCTTTCTGCTCCATTAGCAATGGAACTAATTATATTGGTCAAATCTGGAACTAGAAATTCTAGTTCTATTTGGTCAAGATAGTCTCTAATTTCTGGTGTAGGACTTGGGAATGCTGCTTGATAGAGTTTAACTAAATTAATTAGACTTTGACTATATTCAGTCACAGGTTCCAAGTTGCAAATAATGAAACTCAGAGGATTATTAATTTCATGAGCAATTCCGGCTGTAATCCGATTGGCGTTAACCAATTTTTCTTTTTGAATCAGTTCAGCTTGGGTATTTTTTAATGTTATCAGCGTACTCTCTATTTGGGCATTTCTTTGTTCTAACTCTTTACGTAATTGTTGAAGTGTTAGCTGAGTCTTGACTCTGACTAAAATTTCCTCTAACTGAAATGGTTTAGTCACATAATCAATACCCCCAGCTTGAAATGCTTGCACTTTATCATTAACATCACTACCTGCGCTCAAAAAAATTACTGGGATAGAATTCGTCTGTGGATCGCTTTTCAAGTGTTGACAAACTTCATAACCTCCCATACCTGGCATATTAACATCTAATAGAATTAAATCGGGTGGTAGCGTTTTTGCAGCGATTAATGCACTATGCCCACTAATTGCTTTGCGGACTAAGTAATTTTGCTCTGACAAGAAATCAGATAAAAAGCGAATATTTTCAAACTTATCGTCAACAATGAGAATATCTCCTAAATATTTGTTGTCTTCTGTATATATATTCATTAAATTGTTTCTCCTCTAATTTGGTCCAATTATTTTCACTTGGTTATCTAAGGCTTATAAATTGTTTTTGTGGAAATAGTGTGGAACAAAGCAGAACAGTTAACGGTTGACGAAAGTTATTCACATCTATCAGTTGGGAATACGGTACTCAGTTTCTACTTTATGGGGAAACAATTACAGTCTGAGATGCTGGTTGAGTTAGTAAAATTACTTGGTCAAACTGATATGTTTCAATCAATTGGGTTAAGGCTTCGATTAAGAATATATGCTCACGTGGTATTTGAGCAATCAGATTGAGGCTGATTGTATCATTACCTTGAATAGCAGCAGTGTGTAATTGAGCAATCCATTCGGCTGACATTACAGCTAATGCCATATTGTTCAGAATATACTCTGATTTATTGAGGAATGAGTTTGATGATATCTGACTCGCTTGGGGTGTCTCGTATATATATTCCACATGTAGATGTCGAGAAATCACTTGGAGAATTTCTTCCAGACGGAATGGTTTACCCACAAAATCATCACAACCTACAGCCAAAGTTTCCTGACGCTGTTCTAAAAAAGCACTGGCTGTGATCGCAATGATTTTTGTCGCAGTTATGGGAAACAAAGATTCCAGTTCCTGTTTTTCCTGCTCCCGGATTTGCTGGGTGGCTTCATAACCATTGATAATAGGCATACACATATCCATTAAAATTAAGTCTGGTCGCCATTTTTTCCACAAAGCGATCGCCACTTGTCCATTTTCCGCTTCCTTAACTACAAAACCTAATCTGACTAAAAGTTTCTTCAGTAGCACCCGGTTGGTCGAATTATCCTCGACTACAAGAATACGAACTGGTTCTGGTCTGGGTGCAAGACTGACTATGTGTTCATGTGATGTAGGGCTAGAAATGACTTCTGCCGTAGCCAAATCAACTTGAATGCAAAACTTGAAACAAGTACCAATACCCGGTACACTGTCCACAGTAATTTCACCACCCATCAATTGCACATATTTCTGACTCAGCCGTAACCCTAAACCTGTCCCTTCCTTGGATAAGTGTCCTGACCTTGTTTGCTGAAATGCTTGAAATAACTTATCCAATTCTTCTGGGTGTATACCTGGACCTGTATCTTCTACTTCAAACAAAAGTAGATGGCTCGACGTTGCCATTGTCGGTGAGGGAGTCAAGTCCTGATGTTTAATTCTCAGCGTCACACTACCTTGACTAGTAAACTTAATTGCATTACCTAATAGGTTAACCAGTACCCGAAAAAGTTTACTTTCATCTGTTTTGATGTTTTGAGGGATAGTTTTTTCATAGTCTAAGTTTAGTTTTAAGCCTTTAGAATTAGCCTTAAGCTTTAGCATACTTTCTAAATTATGCAGTAACTTATAAAGATCAAATTCTGTTTGTTGTAGTGTCATTCGTCCAGCTTCAATCTTGGACATTTCTAGTACATCATTAATCAATCCCAGCAGATGTTCACCACTCTGATTAATGATTTCTACATAATTCTGATGTTCTGAGGCGAGGGATTTATCTGATTGCATCAACTGAGTGAATCCGAGAATAGCATTTAGTGGTGTGCGCAGTTCATGACTCATATTGGCGAGAAATTCACTTTTTGCTATGTTGGCAGCATCAGCACTCTCTTTTGCTCGTTTCAATTCTTCTGTTTGTTCTTGCATTTGAACAAATAGTTGCGCTTGTTGAACGGCTACACCAAGATGATTGGCTATCTGGATGACACTTAACAATTCTGCTTCTTGCCAATTTCTGGCGTGACTATTTTGATAAGCTGATAATAAGCCCCAGAGTTGGTTACCACAAAAGATGGGCGCAATTATGTAAGCTCTTGCTTGCAAATTTTCCAGTAATTGTAGGTAACAATCATCGAAGCCCGCAGCGTAGATATCTTCTATACAGCAATAACTGTTTTTCTGGCGGTAAATCCCCCCCTGACTTTCCTGTAAATAGGTATCCCGAATCTCCAAGTCTAGACCATTGAACTGAGTAATAATACAATTTGCTCGATCAACAGTTACTTGATTAAATAGAGAATCCTTTGTCTGTTTGGGTAATAATGCACTCCAATTATCATTAACTGATTCAGCTATAACCTCCCCACTCCAATCAGGACGGAAACGGTAGATTAAAATGCGATCGCAAGCCAGTGCTTGATGTAGTTCTACTGTTGTCGCATTAAATATGGATTCCAAGTTAAGGCTCTGACGCATTTGTTGAATGACTCGATTCGTGGCCTTTTCCTGGTTAAATTTTACCCGCATTACTTTTTCCACTGCAATGCGATCGCGAATTTCATTTTCTAATGAAGTATTGACTCGAATTAGCTCTATTGTGCGTTCTTCTACTTTATGTTCCAATTCATCATATGCCGACTTGAGAGCTAAATTTGCTTTTTGGCGCTGTAACTCAGCTAATGCCTTAAAAGCAAAAATAGATATAATCGCTTTAGCCATTTCTAGGTCTACAAGAGGTTGGTTATGAATAACACCAAGTACTCCAAGTACGCGATGTTGATTATCGATGAGAGGAGCGCCTATGTAGTATTTATTTGGTTGAAACTCTGGGAAATATTGGATTTTTCGTTGTTTAATCACAATTTCACAGGGAACACTAGTATTGTTGTATGCAAACTTAGGTTTGGCGCTCCCATCTTCCCAAAGTGCTAAGGTTTCCATCTGCCCTTTTTCAGGGTCAATCAGTTCAGATACAAAGGCTTGATGGACATTCAAAGCATTTGCCAAATTCTGTGTCAGAACTGTAAAAAAAGCTGCGCCAGTTACTGAAGCTGTATTGACTATAATACTGGACAAAGCTTTCTCGGCTCGTTCTCGTCGCTTGATTTCTAGCTGTAATTCTTTATTGATCACTTCTAACTGTTCTGGAGTTCGTAATGCTAGAAATTGGGGTAAGAGTTCTACTAACTGTAAAGCTGTGTAACATGAGACAAAAGCCGTTATTCCCCGCTCAATCCCTGTAAACCAGTAGTCAGGATGCCAAAGTGTCCAAATGTCAAGCAGGTGTCCTGTACCACAGAGGATAATAAAAGCACTAAATAAAATAAAAATCCGTGAGAAGGGAACATCATTCCGTTTGTTGATGAAGTAAATCAGCATTACGGGAATGGAGAAATAGGCGATCGCAATTAATGCGTCACTAACTAGATACAGTCCAACCAGAGGAGTTTGCCAAAGATAGCAATTTCCATGTGGCATATAATGAGAAGAGAATAGATTCCCAAACAACTCCCTGATGGCTGTCATAAAAATATAATAGATCTATTATATTGATTATATCTTTATTGGGAATTGAGAAAGCGTTATTCATCCGTCTTAAGTTACTTTTCTGACATGGGAATGAGTAACTAAATTACCCATGCTCTTGCTCAATTTGAGTTCCTTTTTAACCCTTCTTACTTGTTTCCATAAACTTTTGATTTGCTTATAAGCAGTTTTAGCTGTTATTTGACCGGATGCTTCTAAACCACCAATATAAGCAACTTCTTGAGCAAAGATTTGTAATTTATGATTGAAAACTATATTTTCTGATATAGGTTCGCCACTATAACAACTTGGTGGATAGATCACAGGATCAATGATTGTAGAATTTGTTCTAGTATTTAGATGTCTCATGTTTTCGTCCTAATATTTTTTTGTGATGTTCCTGTTGTAATTGTGTTTCTTGCAAAAGTTGTTTATTACCTACTTTGTAAATTAATCTCCAAAATGTTTTAAATTGCTTTTTAGCTAATAGAATATTATTATAAGCTAAACTCTCAGACTTTGCCAAGTACCCTAGAAAAAGTTCGGTAATTTCACTAGATAAAATGGCTAGAACCTAGTTTTGACTAGTTATCTCTTTGTTCTTCATTGATTCTTCATCTAAATCAAGATATTAATAAAATTTCCTACACCCTACACCCTACACCCTACACCCTACACCCTAATTCCTACTTTTTTCCTCTAATAAGGATTGCCAATCACCGATCGCCAACGAAGTCCATAACCAATTATCACCTAACTTATTGACTGTGAAATTTTCCGCCTCATTACCCATAACTATTTGGCGTAATCTAATTGCTTCATTTATATATAGCTCTCGTTTATTAGTAGGTTGGTCATGGGCGGATTTATATAGAGCTAATCCTAATCCTGCATAAGCGGTTAAAGTATCTGACGGTGTCACTATCTGGGAAGAATTGGTTGTAGCGGTGGGTGAGTTATCTAATTTATGGGCTAAATTTAAAGCTTTGAACCAAGCATCGTTAGCAGAATTAAGGTCGCCTGTTTCGTAATAAGCAAAACCTAAAGCATTGTTATAAAGTACGGATTCCGGTTGACCCTGTACCGCTACTTGCCATACTCTACGTACATAGTCAGGACTATATTTTTTATCTCCCATCCGGTATTGTTGCCATGCTAGTCTCCCACGGATAAAATTAGCCTGGGGGTCTGTTGTTTGTTGGTTGGGAATTAGTGCTAAAGCATCTGCTGCTGCTGACCAAGCATGACGATTACATAGCTCTTCTACAGCTTGTAGCCCAATTTGTAAATCGCCTTGATGCAACTTTTCTTTGGCGGTAGTAGTTAGAGTCGCAATAGTTGATTTTGGGAATTGACTTGATGGTGGTAGAGAATTAGTAAAGTTTTGCGGAGAAATTTGGGGGATTGCCGCAATATTACGGGTGGGATGGTCATTGTGGTAAAAATTTATCCCCATAACTACAGCGATCGCCAATATTCCCAGAACACCTACAAGACTCCATCGCTGAAGATGGGGAAGAGGTCTTTGGGTTGGTAAGGAAAAAGATGGCTGCAGACGCAGCCTACTATGATTGGTAGCACCGCGCCCAGAAGGAGTAGAAATTTGTGTAGGCATTTGGGACCAAAAATCTAATTCCTCTTGAATATCTGCATGGGGATTTTCCAGGAAGTGAGGATGAGAGTTCTGATTAAAGCCATTATTTCCCCCTCTTTGCTGCCACATTTCTCCCAGTACCGTGGATTCTTCACCAATCAAGGAAGAATTGCCTAACTGACTGAATACATCAGTTACCACTGCTGAGTCATCAGCATAGCTGGAGTCGTCATCCATTTCATCTTCATACTCCCCCCAAGTATCTCCTAGCCATTCCGATCCCACAACACTTTCAGCAGATCCAGATGGCATATCATCGAATCCTGCTAAAGGCATCTGCAAATAATCATCTGTCGTAGGAGAGATTTGTGCATGATTTGTTGTCCCCATCGGTGATGGATAATCATTGAGGAATTGTTCGCTGATGGCTGGGTCTATTTCTGGCAAGAGAAAGCCATCAAAATCCCGTTGTACGTATAAAATCGGTAATGCCCAATACATCTGGTGAGAACCGTAGGCGGAGATTAAGCCTTGACGTACCCGACTAACGCATAAATCTAAAGGGTAGCCCTGGCTGAGGTTGCGATAAAACAATTGCGTCAATGTCAAGGCTACTTCATCAGGAATGCGTTCTGACATTGCTAATACGCTTCTAATACCGCGTTTGACTAAACTTTCAGTCAAATTGCGTTCTCCAGTTTCTCCAGAGTGGTCTGATTTAGCCCTATATGCGCCTAAACAGGAGTTAAATACCCCCATGATGATATTATTGTTCACAAGTAAACCAGCTAAATCATCTCCAGTCAGGGTTTCTGTTAAACCTGTGCGCTTGCTGACTAAATAAATTTCGCCCCCGTTTGCTCCCAGGTTACTATGACCAGAGTAGTGGAGGATATGAAAACGACCCTGTTCCAGTGCTTGAGTTAATTCTTCTCTTCCTGGTTGGTCAAGGACTGTCAACTCAATTTCTGGAGAGTGCTTACCATCTATACCAAACCGCGATGGTTGTCGATATAATTCTGCTTGTAAATTAATTGCTTCTTGTTTCAGTAAGTCAAGTCGTACATGATCTATGGGAGAAGAAATGACCATCAATACTCTCACCCCACTTTCTTCCTGGAGAGTAGGGATATTGCGTCCAGACAAACGGGAATTAGCAGGAATTCCACTTTGGTAACGGGAAAAAGCAATATAGGGTCCTGTCGCCAAAGGGCGATCGCCTGCGTGCATTACCTCCCAAGGTAGCCGAGCTAACCGAGTATCTTTCAACCCCAAACGCAGACGCAATACCTGCTGTTGATTTTGGGCAATACCTTGAGCTGTAATCCAACTGTCTCTAAGGGTACTTTGAAATAGTGCATTATACAATTGCTGTCCTAGCACGACTAAGTTAACTGAATTTCGGGCGATTACGTCCTCTTGCAATACCGATTGCAAGGGGTCATTCATCAAGTATCCAGCCGCCCCTAACCATTCGGACACAGGCCAAGTCACCAGTTCCTCTGCCAAAGGCACTCCAGGTGCTACTTGCTCCGTTCTGACCAAATAGTCATTTTGTCCTACAGGCGTTACAGAAATATGAAATTCCTGGGTCACGATTTCTCCTGCTTGCCTCCTAAACCCACTTTGCAGTGTGCCATTTTCAAGAGTAATATTTCAAATCAACCAGATCAGAACTCTATTATTGGTAGATGCACCTTGATTTTCAACCCTCCTCGTTGGCGTGAGCCAACTGAGGGGCTTCTTTCTATTTTGGCAAACAATCGAAATTCGTGACCCAGAATTTTCTTTTTAATAGATAGACCCGCAATCCTGATAATTAACTCCCCGATTTGGACTAACCACCACAGAAATTTTTTCCGCAAGTGCAGGACACTCACATTCGGCTAAATTTTTCCGGAACATAGTGGTTGAACCTAGAACATTTAATTGGTAGATGCACCCTGATAACTAACTTTCCCTAGCTGGCTAACACCACTGGGGTTTTTTTTGCTTTGCTACTGCTGATAAATATCCGGGAGATGACCTGAAACCCCAGAAGATTTAATTAGTAGATGCACCCTGATAACTAACCTCCCCTAGCTGGCTAACACCACTGGGGGTTTTTTTGTCTGGTCTTAATCAAATATCCGGCTGATAAATATCCGGAAGATGACCTGAAACCCCAGAAGATTTAATTAGTAGATGCACCCTGATAACTAACTTCCCCTGGCTGGCTAACACCACTGGGGGTTTTTTGTGTCCAGATATAAAGCAGGCCAACCTTCCCAAAAAGGAAGAATAGCTTTACCCACAGGTTTTGTCCGGAGGATATGCTAACACCTGAGAACATTTAATTGGTAGATGCACCCTGATAACTAATCTCCCCTGGTTGGTTAACACCTACTAGGGGTTTTTTCTACCCGCTCCCGCTCTATTTTACGGCGATCGTCGCAGAAATATTTTACCCTAACTGTAGCGATCCTATTCTAAAATTGCTGTTGACCTTAGCCACCCAAGTTTAACCCTGTTTTTTGGAAAACGCCAAGTCCTGTGGAGCGCTCTGATTAATTTAGTTCTACTTTCACTCTATTATTTAGTCTTAGCTGGATTCCAGAATGACCACCGCGATATATAATAGCACTCTTAATGATTTTTTTAGAAATTTTTTCTCTTTAAACTCGCAAAGACCTCACCCACTCTTAGCAAATCCTGGGTGGGGTCTTTTTTTGCAATCTATGCTTGAGCTAGTTCTAGCTAGAGGATTTCAAAAGACTTGACCTCAAATACAGGTCCAATCATGGCGACTGTCATTATATCTTCTCGTATCTGTCCTATAACTTTGGCTTTTTGACCTGTCTTGAGCAATTTTTGATCAGCGCCTTTCAAAATTTCGTAAGTTGCGCCTTCTTCAGTGGCGATCGCCCAAGCACCTGTACCAATGTCACGGCGTTGGATTGTTCCTGTGAGAGTAAGCATAATTAGGGTGTAGAGTGTAGGGTGTGGGGTGTAGGGGGAGGAATTAGTTTCAGCTAATTCCTCAGTTTAATTAGGTTGGGTTGGGTTGTTTATCCTCTTCTTTGAGAGCTAGGCTGGCTAGTCCACAGCAAAGTAAAGCATTGAAGATGAGGAAGACGCGGGCTAAAGTAGGATCTCCTAGCCAGGGAACTGAAGGATTATAGAAGGCGCTAACTGTTAAACAAGACGCAACTCCTAAAGTGACACCGACAGCAAATATTTTTCCTTTGGGATTACTTAAAAGCAACGCTATTAAAATAAATGGAATTAGCACACTAGCAAAGAGCGGATTTAAACCATCTGTACCAAAAATACTGCTTCCCAATTCGGGAACCGAACTACCCAATAATCGGAAAGGCCATTGGGGGAGGTCAAATATATAGAATCCTCTCAGGAAGAATAATCCAGAACTACCAAAAATTAAACCACTAGATAATGACCAACTCCAAGTGAAGGGAAAGTAAACTCGTAAAAACCAAGCCAGTAGATAGGAACCTAAGACCATCAAGATTTTAGGTAGTACCGCAATCACACCTCCATCTATCCAAAAACGGGGATTGAGATATCCGTTATCCCGTAACCACCGGAAGAAGTCAGGAAAATTGATTTGTCCTTGACTTGCTAGTTTCACAGCCGCTTCAGCGTTGAGTTGTCCAGCCCCATAATAATTCAAACCATCATCTTGGATCACTCTAGCTGACTGTTGGAGAACTTTTAAGACTTCGTCTGGGTTTTTAACTCCTGTGGCTTTAATTAAAGCTGCGACACCAGCAACATGAGGAGAAGCCATACTTGTACCTTGGAATCCCAAAAATTCCGCTTCTCCATTTTCGTTGATTGTTTCTTGGAGAATTTTTCCCCCTGCGCTACCACCAGGAGCAGAGATATCAACACCCGCACCATAGTTAGAATAAGGTGCTCTCTCTCCATCTGGACCAAATGAGGAAACACCAATTACATGAGGATAACGAGCTGGATACATAGCTCCATCTGTATTTTCATTCCCCGCTGCAGCAACGATGACTACACCTTTACTATGAGCATAGTCGATCGCTTCTTGCATTAATTTACTTTCACCGCCACCACCCAGGCTCATATTAATTACATCAGCACCTTTATCTGCTGCAAACTTAATCGCCTCGGCGATATCCGCTACTGTTCCCGAACCGTTCTCGTCCAAGACTTTTAATGGCATCAGGTTGGCTTCGTAAGCAATTCCCACCACACCATATTTATTATTGGTAGATTGAGCTACTGTACCCGCCACATGGGTACCATGACCATGATCGTCTAGAGCTTCTTCTTTATCGTTAACAAAGTCATACCCAGGAACAAACTTGGTTTCATTCAAGTCTTTGACTTTGGTAATTCCCGAATCAATCACCGCTACAGTAACGCCATGACCTTTGGTGAAATTCCATGCTCCTTCTACACCAATTTTGTGCATGTTCCACTGCTTGCTGTAAAACTCGTCGTTTGGTCCCACAAGTGTTGGAGTTATGGTTTCACCATTTTTAGGTTGCCAAGAATCTGCTAATTTTGTCGGTTTAGTTTCAGGAACGTCCCGATAAATATAATTCGGCTCAATGAATTCGGTAGCACTCTTCAATTTGGACTTTTGTAATTCTTCTAGTCGTTGGCGATCGCCACTGACTATATAAACATGATCTTTTGCAGCAAATTTATTGTCCAGCTTTGGTGCGACATGATATTGTTGGGCGATCGCTTGCAAATCCTGTTCTAGGACGTTTGCTGCTATATCCTCCCGAAAATCAAGTAAGATCGAATTGAACTCGCCCCGATTAGCCAGCCCATGAAAATCCAGGAAACTAACTACAGCAATTACCAATCCAATCACAAACAAGCACAATAATATAAGTTTTTTCATATTCCGACTAACTGCTACTTTACTGTCAATTTGCCCACTATCAGGAATTATCTATCCAACTTCTGTCAGATATTAGATTATAACTTTTAAATTTGGAATCTACTGTAGACTCTGAATTAAAAGTGATTTTTTTTAACTATCGTCTTTACTAGTAACATTTTTGCGACTAGCTTGGCAAGGACTGCATACTGGTTAAAATACAGATAGAATGACCCTCATAGCCTTCTGACGGCAAATTAAGAATATATGAAACATGCCCTGATGTGGCTACCTCCATTAGCAGCGTTTTTCTTATTAGCTTGGTTAGGGTATAAGGAGTATCAAAAAGTACAGGCTTATAGTACTTGGTCTCAACAGTTTGAACGGGCGAAGTATGATATCTACGCTGTAATGGGTCAAAAAGATAACAATATAACCTGGGGAAAACCCAGAATGAAAGGTCCTGTGGATTTGAAAACATTTTCTTTAGAAGATGTTCAACAAATCCGTCTACTGATTGATCGCCAAGCAGTAGAAATGGCGAGTCTCCCGCCAAAAGGTCGTTCCATCCAACTAGAATTTTCCTTCCCCGAACCTAAAAAAGACATTCTTATACCATTTACAGAGATATCTCTAGCTGTAAAGTGGTATGAATTCTTGCAGATGACTCTAAAAAACTTACCCGACTCGCGACTCATGAATCGCGACTCTCCCATTTAATTGTTATGTCCATGTTATATTGTCTCACCGGGAGTATATAACGGTCAGAAACCCCATGCCTATTTTCTATTTTTCTATAATCGGTATGGTGTGGAAAAATATTAAAAATATTATCTGTATAAAAGATTCCTGTAATCTTTTATGAAAAAAGCGCTCTCCTTTTAGGAGAGCGCTTTTATTTAATTAAACTTGATTCAAAGTTTTAGATTAACCGTTGATGGCAGGAGCGGCTAAAGCAATAGGAGCAACTTCACCGGAAGCTAGGTCTAAGGGGAAGTTGTGAGCGTTACGCTCGTGCATTACTTCCATACCCAAGTTAGCGCGGTTGATTACGTCAGCCCAAGTTCCAATTACACGACCTTGTGAATCGATGATGGATTGGTTGAAGTTGAATCCGTTCAAGTTGAACGCCATTGTGCTTACACCCAATGCTGTAAACCAGATTCCTACTACCGGCCAAGCAGCTAGTAAGAAGTGTAATGAACGGCTGTTGTTGAAGGATGCGTATTGGAATATCAAACGTCCGAAGTAACCATGAGCCGCAACTATGTTATAGGTTTCTTCTTCTTGTCCGAATACGTAACCATTATTCTGTGATTCGTCTTCGGTTGTTTCCCGAACTAAGGAGGATGTTACCAAGGAACCATGCATCGCGGAGAACAAGGAACCACCGAATACACCAGCTACTCCCAACATGTGGAAGGGGTGCATTAAAATGTTGTGTTCTGCTTGGAATACAATCATGAAGTTGAAGGTTCCAGAGATACCCAAAGGCATCCCATCAGAGAATGAACCTTGTCCGATGGGGTAAACCAAGAATACCGCAGCAGCAGAAGCCAAAGGAGCAGAGTAAGCTACACAGATCCAAGGGCGCATTCCTAAACGGAAGGATAATTCCCATTGACGACCCAAGTAACAAGCACATCCGATCAGGAAGTGGAAAATTACCAATTGGTAAGGACCACCGTTATATAACCACTCATCCAAGGAAGCAGCTTCCCAAATAGGGTAGAAGTGTAAACCGATCGCGTTAGAAGAAGGAACAACTGCACCAGAGATGATGTTGTTTCCGTAGAT
>Ga0116231_10009346_pt1 | contig 16613 bp, 14 predicted proteins | sample S1TSphgellanicum_2_FD_89695 | JGI IMG/M metagenome (GOLD analysis project Ga0116231, IMG submission 89695) | Host-associated microbial communities from peat moss isolated from Minnesota, USA - S1T2_Fd - Sphagnum magellanicum MG | ecosystem: Host-associated > Plants > Peat moss > Unclassified...
CCGCCTGGGTCCGCGGCGTCCCGTACATTACCCTGGTCCGCATGCTGGTCAATGTGTCGATCGGCCTGCTCGTGGGCACAATTCCGCTGGTCGGCGACGCCTTCGACATCTACTGGAAGGCCAACCGCCGCAACTACAAGCTGCTGGTCTCATCCATCGCGGCGCCCCGCCGCCAGAGCTGGCGCGATTGGGCATTTCTACTGCTGCTCTTCTTCGGCATCGGGATGATCTTCATGATTCCGCTGCTGTTGATGGTCTGGCTCTTGACGAAGCTGATGATGTGGCAGCCCCTGCACTGAAGCGGGACGCAACCCGCCAGGACAAAGATTCCGAGTCAGGATACAATCGGAAATGAGCTTGCACTCAGCGGTAGGAACGCCAGGTTCCGGTGGCGTCTATCCGTAGTCCAAGCGCCGCAACATCCATCCATTCGGTCAATCGGGGCGTAGCGCAGTCTGGTAGCGCATCTGCTTTGGGAGCAGAGGGTCGGGGGTTCGAATCCCTCCGCCCCGACCAATTCTTCACCTTTGGCCCTTTTGAGTTTCAGGTCTAGGGGCTTTCTATCCGTAAACCAGACCTACAGCTACGACACCGTCCTCTATCGCATGAACCTGATCCAGGCCACCGGGCTGTCCTACAACGATTTGATCTTCACGCCGCAAGCCGTTCCGGCAGTGGAGCAGAGCCGAGCCAGATTCTGGCAGCAACTCCAAAACAATCTGCCCGCAGTCATCGTGGTCGGAGTCGGCCTCTATCCCCACCCGCTCGACGGCTACGGAAAGCTGGCGAACTGGCCGCTTTTTCAGGATTTTTTTAACATCCCGCTATCGTCTCCACGACGAACGGTCCTTCCCCGCCTTCGAGAGCCGCCCCATGGCGTATCGGATTGATGTCCGAAATCCGGAAGACAACGCAAGCGGCGATTAAGGAAAAATCAGAATCCGGTTCAATTTCAGGCCACGTTTTCGGAGTTGTCCTTATTTTTATATTTCTCCCGGCGCTCCGTGGCGTCCTCTTCTTCGCGCACCCGCTGCGACTGGGCCAGATGCAGCGCCAGCGACATCCCCACATGAAACCGCTCCCGGCAGAGCCGGCAGCGCACCGGGAACTGCAAAAGTGCGAGGCGGGGCAAATCCGAAAAACGAATACGCGACGTTCTGAATTTTGGTGTACCGCAATATGGGCAATTCATAATGGCTAATCCTTCGGTCGAGATATAGCTCGGCAACATCCCCCCGGACAGTCGCCAAGAACCAAATAGCGGTGGAAACTAGCCATAAGGTAGCACAACTGTTGTCCGATATTAGAACCCCGATCTGCAATTGAGTATGAAAGTCACCGGGGTCGCTTCGCAATCGGCTGCCGTACAAAGGGTATCGGGCAGAACCCGTTTTTTTTTCCAACATTCGCTAGGCGAGCGGCGCGGCGAACAGCGAGGCAGCTCCGGTTTGGAAGGAAGTGAGGCGCGACCTGCGCCTGTGAACGGTGGGCCGCTCCACAGCCAGTTGGCTGGCCAGTTCGCGCAACTCGGCCCGCACACGCCCAATCGCTGCCGTTGCCGCATCCAGACGCTGCTGCGACTGCTCATTGGACAGCGCCAGCGACCCTTGTTGCTTGCCGCGCGGCTTGGGCGCGGCTTCGAGCGCCTGGCGGGCACCCGCCAGCGTATAGCCTTCCTGGTGCACCAGTTGCTTGATGCGCAGGGCCAGCTCCACCTCCCGGCGCCGGTAAAGGCGCTGTCCCGTACCGCCTTTATTGGGCTTGAGGGCAGGGAATTGCGTCTCCCAGAAGCGTAGAACATACGGTTCCACTTCGCAGATCCTGGCGACCTCGCCGATGCGGAAGTAGAGCCGGTCGGGAATCTCCGGGCTGGGCGGGAGGCGCTTTGGAACCGATTGTGCAGCCATCCTATCCTCCGTAAGAGCAATTTGCCGGATTGCGCGGATTCCGATCTTCTGGCAAGGGATTCCGGTCGCGCACGCCAGGAAGCCTAGAACCGACGTAACCGTTCCCCCCTGAGTATAGGGCAGGCCAAACGCGGAAGCGTTATCCAATTTGGGACACTCCGGCAGGATTTTTGATTTTTAGCGAGCCAGCAACTTGTCGATTTCCGGCTTCAGACTCGCAGGCGCAGTCCCCGATCCAAAACGCCCCACGACCCTTCCCGTGCCGTCGACCAGGAACTTGGTGAAGTTCCACTTGATCGCGTCCAGCCCGATTCCGCCCAGAATCCCGCCCTTTTCCGCTTTGAGGAACTTGAACAGCGGATGTGCACCCGGGCCGTTCACCTCGACCTTGGCAAATAGGGGAAAGGTCACTCCGTAACGCAAGGCGCAGAACTGGGCGATTTCAGCCTCGGTACCCGGCTCCTGGCCGCCAAACTGGTTGCAGGGGAAGCCGAGAACCACTACGCCGCGATCTTTATATGCCCGGTACAGTTCTTCGAGGCCTGCGTACTGCGGCGTAAATCCGCACTGGCTGGCGGTATTGACGATCACCAGCACTTTTCCCCGATACTGAGCCAGAGGCACCTCCTGGCCGTCCACCGAGATGGCCGAAAAGTCGTAAACGCCCCCGTCCAACTTTTGCTCAGTTGCCTCAATCATGCTGCATACCTCACGAGATTGACTGTCCTGCGTCTATAAGGATGCTGCTCCCCTCCGTCAGGACTCGGCCAAGGATTCCAGGCAATCATTTCGGTGATGCCCGGTGGAACCGGCCCAGTTCCGATAGACTGGGAAAGGTAAAGATAGGATCTCCGTATGCCCTTGGAAGCCGATTTTCTTTGTGCAGGTTGCGGAGAATGGAATGAAACCAGCGTGGATGAGTCGGCAGGAAAACGGCAGAATTATGTCGAAGACTGCCAGGTCTGCTGCAAGCCGAATGTTCTCAGCATAGTCTGGGACCCCCGGCAGGCGGCATACCGGATCGAGTCTGAGCTTGAGAGTTGACCGGGGCCGCAGGGCCATGCCACGTGGAGCCGCATCGGTGGGATGCCGGGTCATTTGGGATGGGCTGGTGCGGTCCAATATAATCAGTCTTTCGCAAATCGGATTTTGGCGCGGACTTTCGATCCGCTTCCGGGATCAGGAACAATTTTTGAGCAGTGAGGGTGTGCTTATCTTTCCCGTCAAGTCGAACTATGCACCGAAGTATGCACCGAACCCCGCGCCGCATCGGGCAGAACCTCAGCCCGTTTCGCAGCCGCAGGGTTTATCCACGGTGAAATCCGGGCACTCCCGAAATCGCAGCCCGTTCTCTCGCCGCAATGGCGCGCTCGCTCTTGGCGTACGGATTCTGATGGTGATTCTGCTGATCGGCTCCGCCGCCGCGTTCGCGCAATCGCTCACCATCGATCAGATTCGCGTCATCGGCAACCGGCGCATTCCCAAAGAGACCGTCCTGGCCCGCCTGTTCACGCATGTCGGCGACACCTACGACCCCGTCTCGATCGAGCGCGACTTCAACTCGCTATGGAACACCGGCTACTTTGAAGATCTGCGCATCGAGCGCGAGGACTCCGAAAAAGGCGTCATTCTCAACATTTATCTCAAAGAGAAGCCGAATATCCGCGAGGTCAACTACAAGGGCCTGAACTCGGTCTCCCTTTCCGATGTCCTCGACCGCTTCAAGAAGGAAAAGGTCTCGGTCTCGCAAGAGAGCCAGTACGATCCCACCAAGGTGAAACGGGCCGAGACAGTGCTCAAAGAAATCCTCGCCGAGCACGGCCACCAGTTCGCCACCATCAAGACCGAAGTGAAGAACATTCCTCCGGCCTCGGTGCAGATCAACTTCAACATCAAGGAAGGCCCGACGGTCAAAGTCGGCGAGATCAAGTTCGTCGGCAACCAGGCGATCAGCAGTCTGGTGCTCCGCCGCGCCATGAAAAACCTGAAGCCCATCGGCATCCCGTATTCCATCTTCCTCGAAAATCTCTTCGCCAAGACCTTCGATAGCTCCAAGCTCGAAGAGGACGCCGAGCGCGTCCGTCAGGTCTATCGCGACAAGGGCTACTACAACGCGGCGGTCGAAGAGCCGCGCACCCAGGTCCGCGATGAAGGGGGCCTGTCACTGCTGACCTTCCGCCCTAACAAGGGCAAGCGCATCGATATTCTGCTACCCATCGAAGAAGGCGACCGCTACAGGCTGACCGCGATCAAGTTCACCGGCAACAAAGCCGTCCAGAATGTGCGCGCGCTGCGCAACACCTTCGCAATTAAAGATGGCGAATACTTCAACGCCACCCTTGTCGGCAAAGGCCTCGAAAATCTGAAAAAAGCCTATGGCCAGCTCGGATACATCAACTTCGGCGCGATTCCCAAGTTCGAATTCGACGATGCCAAGAAGACCATGGTGATGACCGTCGATATCGACGAAGGCAAGCCCTTCTATGTCTCTCGGATCGAGATTCAGGGCAACACCCTCACCCGCGACCGCGTCATCCGCCGCGAACTGATGCTCGAAGAGGGCCAGGTCTACAACTCGCAGCTCTGGGAGTACAGCCTGCTGCGCCTCAACCAACTCGACTACTTCGACCCGCTCAAAGTCGACCAGGATTCGGAAGCCCATCAGGACACCGAAGCCGGCACCGTAGACCTGCTGCTCAAAGTCAAGGAAAAGGGCAAGAATTCGATCGGCCTCAACGGCGGCGTGTCGGGACTCTCCGGCGCCTTCCTCGGCCTAAACTACCAGACCAACAACTTCCTGGGCCTGGGTGAGACGCTCAGCCTGCAGGCCAACCTCGGCAACGTCAATCGACAGTTCGTCTTCGGATTCACGCAGCCGTACTTCCGCAACCGTCCGCTCAACCTCGGCTTTCAGGCTTTCGACAATAAGTCGGACTACAATTCCTCCAAGTCCCTCACCGGCGGCGCAGCGGCCGGATCCAACCTCTCTGCACAGCAGACTTCGCTCCTGCAGAACTACAACAACTCCACCAAGGGCTTGAATTTTTCGGTCAGCTATCCGCTGCCGCGGCACAACTTCCAGCGCGTCGGTTTCACCTACTCGTTCGCCGACTCCGACATTACCGCCTTCAGCACCGCCTCGCAAAACCTCTTCCAGAACATCGCCTTCCGTTCCGGAATTCAGGGCCAGAACGCGCTGAACGGCATCATCAACAGCTCTGCTTCGTTAAGTTACATCTTCAATACCATCAACAATCCCCAGCGCCCCCGCAGCGGCAAGGAATTCTCCGCGGTGCTCCAGGTCGCGGGCATCGGCGGCAACGTCCGCTACATCTTCCCGGCCATCGCCTACAAGCGGTTCACGCCCATGCATTACCTTACGCCCTCCAGCGACGGGCACAACGTCCTCGGCTGGCGCGCGGAGTTGAAGTTCATCCAGGGCTACGGCGGCGATGTCGCTCCGCCCAACAACCGCTTCTACGCTGGCGGCGAGGCCGACATTCGCGGCTTCGAAGTCCGCACCGCTACCCCGTACGCATACATTCCCAACAAGATCAACTTCAACCTGATAAACCCAGATGGAAGTTGCGTGCCGCGCGATCCGAATAACCCTCAGTTGAACGAGTGCATTCAGATCCTGCTGCCCGTGTACAGCGTCGTCTCGGTCGGTGGCGATCTCAACTTCACTAACAACCTCGAATACCGCATCCCAATCGCTGGCCCCGTGACCTTCGCCTTCTTCGACGACTTCGGCATCGACACTGCGCTCGACCGCCGCCAGTTGAAAGAAAGCCCCGAAGGCGCCGCCAGCCTCAACGCTCCGCTCTATGGCTGCCCCGTCTATAACAATGGCACTTGCGAGGGCGGCACTCAGATCGCCTTCAACCAGTACATCCGGCCGCTGCCCGGCACCAACCTGGTTCCGCGCATGTCCGCCGGTGCTGAGCTCCAGGTCATTATGCCGATCATCAACGCGCCCTTCCGCCTCTACTACGCGGTCAACCCGATGCGCCTCTCCGAGCAAGCGACCGGAGAAAACCTGATCACCCGCGAGATGTTCCCGCCGGGCGGCGCAGGCGACTACTCCTACGCGCAGGCGCAGCAACTCTACGGCTCCCGATATCAGCTCCGCGAACCCGCCAAGAGCTTCCGGCTGACCGTCTCCACAACCTTCTAATCACACAGATCCGGCAACTCAAGGGACCGCACCCAAAGCGGTCCCTTTTTTGCTGGATGGCGCTGCCAAACTCTTTCCTGAAATTCTTCCTTGACAGCAAGTGCGCCTTGGCACACTCTAGTCGCTATGCAGACATTAGGTTTGTCCTCCGCTAGCCAACGGAGCGATGGCTGGCTCAAGAGCCTGCTTTGGCCCACGGTAGAAAACGCCTGGGACGTCGACTACCTTGGCCAGCAGGGCATGTGGCTCTGCACCGTCGTTGCCCTATTCGGCCTGGGCGGCTCGCTGCTCTCCGGCAATCCTGTCCTCATCGCCGTCGCCGCGCTCAGCGCGCTTTTCTTTGTGCTGGGAGGCATGGGAATTCGCGAGGCAAATTGGCCGGCTGCCGCGATCCTTTTTGCCGTGCAACTGTGCGGCGTATTGCTCAAGCCCGACATCTTCTCGGTGGCCTTTGCCGTGATCCTCCTCTCCAATTTGCGAGCGACCTTTCTCGCTTCGGAATGGAAACCTGCCGCGGAGGGTGAAGACCGCCCTACGCGCTTCAGCGAATCCATTGGCGACAAGTATGTCGATCAGCTCCCGCGCCTCCTCTGGCCCAAATTGCAAATCCCGTTCTTTATCCTGGGAGCGGCGATGCTGATCCTCAGCCTGTTGGGAGTGGGCGTTACCGTGGCCGGAGCCCTGGGTCTCATTCCGCACAAATAGTCGCCAAAGATCGCGAATTTCGCGCGAATTTCGCTCGAATGCGGTTTGCACATCCCCACGCAGCCTCCTATAATTCTTATTAGTTCCTGATGATGTCTCTGTCCGCGTCTTACACTTAGTTTTGCTTCCGTCGTTCCGGCCAAGCTGAATTCCGTATAGACTCCAGAGGTTGAACAGGAAGCAATGTCTTGCTTCCCCCGAAGGAATGCGGGCACACAACAGGAATATCGAAGGAGTCTCCGATTCAAATGAAGCGTACTTTTGCCCTATCTGCCCTGCTGGCTGCGGGCCTCTCCGTCACCGCTCTGGCCGCCTCCGCTCAAACACCTGCAGCGCCCGCCACCGCCGCTCCCGCAGGCCCCACCAAGATTGCCGTTATCGCTTTCCAGGTCGCCGTCGCCCAAACCAACGAAGGTCAGCGCAATTTTGCCGACGTTCAGAAGAAATTTGAACCCAAGCAGGCGCAGCTCAAGACCCTGAACGACGAAATCGAAACTCTGAAGAAGCAGTTACAGACCCAGGGCGACAAGTTGAGCCCGGCTGAGCAGACTGCCAAGACCAAGAAGATCGACGAAGATACCAAGACCCTCCAGCGCGACGCGGAAGATGCGCGCAACGACTATCAGTCGGCGATCGGCGACATGTACAACACGCTCGCCTCCAAGGTTTACGAGGTAGTCGAATCGTATGCCAAGGAAAACGGATACACGCTGGTCATTGACGTCAGCCAGCAGCAGAGCCCGGTCCTCTACGCGGCCGAATCGACCAATATCACCCAGGCCATCATCGCCGGTTACAACTCCAAGTCCGGCGTACCGGCACCCCCGCCTTCGGCCCCAGCCGCACCCAAGCCGGCTCCCAAGGCCCCAGCCGCCGCGCCCAAGCAGTAAGCGCGGTTCTGAACCACCAACGAGAGTCCGTGAGCGCCCCTGGCAGCGATCGAAATGATCCTGCCAGCAAGGTGCCCACGGGCCTTCTATTGTAAGCTGGTCAAATCTTAGATTCCGTTCTCCCAGGCACAGCGTCGGCGCTTCTCCCGGAAGAACTTTTCCGCGGGTGAACCTCCTCCATCTGTGGAAAACTTTGTGGATTTTTTCTAGGGAATTAAATCGAGAAAACACCAAACTTCCTCTTGCCAAGAGCCGCAATGATTTGCTTATAGATCTAAGTCTTTATTATTCAATCAAATTGCATGACCGCCAGCGCGCAGATTTACGCTCCTGCCTCACCTCATCGGCTTCGGTACGCGATAGGAGCTTTCCACAGTTTGTCGTGAATGGCGTGTGACATGTTCGGAGCCAAAGTGTTCGATTTAAGACAGTTCGCGGTCCGGCTCTGAAGCTCAGTTCTGCGTATCTTCGCCCACACGCAGCACCGCAAGGAAGGCTTCCTGCGGAATATCCACCTTGCCGATGCGCTTCATCCGCTTCTTGCCTTCTTTCTGCTTGTCCAGCAACTTGCGCTTGCGGCTGATGTCCCCGCCGTAGCACTTGGCGATCACGTTCTTGCGTAAAGCGGCCACCGTTTCCCGTGCCACGATCTTTGCGCCAATCGCCGCCTGGATGGCAACCTCAAACTGCTGCCGCGGAATCAATTCGCGCATCTTCGACACCAGCGCCTTGCCGCGTTCGTACGCGTAATCGCGATGCACAATGATCGATAGCGCATCGACCGGCTCGCCCGACACCAGAATATCCATCTTCACCATCGGCGATACCCACATCCCGGCAAGTTGATAATCCAGCGAAGCATAGCCGCGCGAGACCGACTTCAAGCGGTCGTAGAAATCGAGCACGATCTCGTTCAAAGGCAGCTCGTACGTGAGCATCACGCGCGTCGCCGAGACATATTCAAAGTTCTTCTGCCGCCCGCGCTTCTCTTCGACCAGCTTCAGAATACCGCCGACATATTCCTCGTTGGTGAGGATCATGGCATTGATCACCGGCTCTTCAATCTGCTCGATGTTGGTCGGCTCAGGCCACCGCGACGGGTTCTCGACCTCCACCACCTCGCCGTCGGTCAGCGTGATCCGGTAGCGCACTCCAGGCGCTGTGGTGATCAGGTCCAGGTTGTACTCGCGCTCAATACGCTCCTGAATGATCTCCATGTGCAGCAAGCCCAGGAAGCCGCAGCGGAAGCCAAATCCCAGCGCAACCGAGCTCTCCGGCTCAAAGAAAAAAGACGAGTCGTTCAGCCGCAGCTTTTCAAGCGCATCGCGCAGCAGCGTGTGCTCATGCGAATCCACCGTATAAAGCCCGGCGAAGACCATAGGCATGATTTCCATGAATCCCGGCAGAGCCTCGCTCGCCGGATGCTCGTCGTCGGTGACCGTGTCCCCAATCTTCGTATCCGCAACATTCTTGATCGTCGCGGTAAAGAAGCCCACCTCGCCCGCGGTCAATTCCGCAATCGGCACCGGCTTCGGCGTCAGCACACCCAGCGTATCGATCAGAAACGTCCGCCCATTCGACATGAATCGCACCTTCTGCCCCTGCCGCAGTCGTCCATGCACCACGCGCGCCAGCACCACCACGCCGCGATAGGGATCGAACCATGAATCGAAAATCAATGCCTGCAAGGGCGCGTCGATGTTGCCCTTGGGAGGCGGCAGGCGGTGCACGATGGCCTCCAGAATGTCTTCAACGCCCTGGCCGGTCTTGGCGCTCACGGGAATGGCATCGGTCGCGTCCAGCCCCACTGCCTGCTCAATGGCTTCCTGCGTGCGCGTGATGTCGGCCGATGGCAGATCGATCTTGTTGATGATCGGGATCACTTCCAGCCCGCCGTTGATCGCGAGAAAGGCATTGGCCAGCGTCTGCGCCTCCACCCCCTGGCTCGCGTCCACCACCAGCAGTGCGCCCTCGCAGGAGGCCAGCGAACGCGATACCTCGTAGCTGAAGTCCACATGGCCCGGCGTATCGATCAGGTTCAACTGGTAGGTGATGCCGTCTTTCGCCTTGTACATCATGCGCACGGCATGCGCTTTGATGGTGATGCCGCGCTCCCGTTCCAGATCCATTGCGTCCAACACCTGGGCCTGCATCTCGCGCGCCGTCAGGGAACCGGTCATTTCGAGCAGCCGGTCGGAGAGCGTGGATTTGCCGTGGTCGATGTGAGCGATGATTGCGAAATTTCGGAGCAGGCTTGCGTTCATGGGGAGGCGTCACGGGAGGAGTTAGCCCAATCCAGCGCCAACACCCTCGAACTCATAGCTTATCATCGGGAGAGTGCCTGAGAGAGCGGAGCGAGACTTCTTCGCACCCAACGCGGCGGGCCAACAGTTCTGAATGCACACCAACCCATTCCTAAAACGGGCCGGTTACGTTCGCAGCATGGCGCTGGCGATGCCGCTGATGATTGCCCTTCTCAACGGCTGCGACGCCAAACAGCCGGTTCCTCCCGCAGACACCACCAGCGCCCAGGCAACCGCCCCAGTTCTCGCTCCAGCCGCGCAACAGACCGCTCCAACGCCGGCCATCGCGCAGACCCCGGAACAGCGCCGCGTGCAGCAACTGATTGCCCAGGTCGAGCAATCCTTTCAAAGCGGCCAGCAGCATTATCGCGAGGGCCGGCTGACCCAGGCCAAGGCCGACTTCGACAACTCCGTCGATCTGATGCTGGCCAGCGGTCTCGACATCCGCGCCGACTCCCAACTGAGCGACGAATTCGACCGCATTCTCGACGCTGTCAATGCGCTCGAGACCGAGGCGCTCAAGCAAGGCAACGGATTCGCGCCCGCCGTCGAACCCACGCCGGCCGACGTGGCCAATGACGTCACCTTCGTCGTCGATCCCAACCTGGTCGCCAAGGCCAAGCAGGAACTCACCACAACGAAATCGGACATACCGCTGGTCATCAACGATTACGTGGCCTCCTACATCAACTTCTTCGCCAACTCGCAGCGCGGCCACAACACGCTCAAGCACTCGCTCGAACGCAGCGGCAAGTACAAGGCCATGATCCAGCGCGTGATGACGGAAGAAGGCGTGCCCCAGGATCTGATCTATCTCGCCGTCGCCGAATCCGGCTTTCAGCCCCGCGCCGTCAATGCCGGTTCCGGCGCAGGCGGCATGTGGCAATTCATGCCCAACGACAAGTATTACGGCCTCGCCAGAAACGCATACGTCGACGAGCGCTTCGATCCTGAGAAATCCACCCGCGCCTCGGCTCGCTACATGAAGTTCATTTATAACCAGCTCGGCGACTGGTATCTCGCCATGGCCGGCTATAACTGGGGCACCGGCCGCGTGCAGCAGGCCGTGCAGAAGACCGGCTATGCCGACTTCTGGGAGCTCTACAAGCGCAACAATCTTCCCGAGCAGACAAAGAACTACGTGCCCGAAATCATCGCTGCCATCATCATCGCCAAAAACCCGCATCAATACGGCTTCGACGATCTCAACTTCGATCCGCCCATCAGCTACGACACTGTGCCAATCAATTACTCGGTCGACCTCCGGCTCGTAGGCGACATCGTCGATGCCGATCCACAGGAACTCGCAGCGCTCAACCCCAGCCTCATGCGCATGACAACCCCGCCGCCAAGTCTCTTAACCGAGCCATTCGATCTGCATGTCCCCGTTGGCACCGCGACCCTCTATCAGCAGCGCATCGCGGAGATCCCCGAAGACCGCAGAACCTCATGGCGCTATCATCGCGTCACGCCCGAAGATACACTGGCCTCGCTTGCCCGCGCCTATCGCGTCACCGTAGAGCAATTGGCGACAGCCAATCAACTGCACACCGACGATACTCTCGACAACGTGGACGCGCTGGTCATCCCTGTCGCGCCCGTATCCGCGCCCGCCTCGCACACCGAGGTGTATCGCGCGCGCCGCGGCGATTCGCTTGTAACCATCGCGGATCGCTTCGGTGTCTCACTCGAAGATCTGCATCGCTGGAATCATGCGACGGGTAACGCCATCGTCGCGGGGCAACGCATTCGCGTCGCGGAACCGGCCCACATTGCATCGCGCACACACGACAAAAAAACCGCGTCCCATGCGCATGAAGACAAAGCCAGGGCAAAGGCCGCCAGCCATGGCGCTGCCAAGCCTTCGAGCAAATCGAATAGCAATACCAATGCCTCCGCGGCCAAAAAGACTTCTTCCAAACCTGCATCGAAGAAGCAAGAGCCCCATAAATCCGGCGACGCGAAGAAGAACAAAGCTCCATCTCAGAACGCATCCAATAAAAAACAGCAGAAGTAGCTAGTTACGTACTTGTCATTGTTGCTAAAACGGTGCAAGCTATTGCTACAATATGCGCCCAGGGCGTACGCGCTCAAGCTCGTTGTGAAAGATGCTTGAGAAATGTTTCAGGGATTGCAACGCACCAACGCAAAGCAGCGCAACAGCGCTGGAGGCAGATCAGGATGACCGAAGAGATACGCATGTACGCGAGCAGTGAATCGGGCGAAGACACATCGTTCGCCGAGAGCAGTCTGGCACAGGAAATTGAACTGGAAGATGAAGAAGAAGAGAGCGTTGCTGTCATCGTCGACGCGGAACCCGCTACTGAAGTTGTCGACATCCTGGTGATCGCCGAGCCCGCGCCCGAACCGGTCGGGAAGAAAACTGCGAAGAAGGCTGCGCCCATCAAGAAAGCAGCCGCAAAGAAAGCTCCTGCAAAGAAAGTTGCAGTTGCCAAAAAGGCGGCCAAGAAAGCCGTAGCCAAGAAAGCGCCAGCCAAGAAAGCAGTTGCAAAGAAAGCCGCAGCCGTCAAGAAGTCTGTTCCGCCGGCGAAGAAGGCCGCGAAAGTGTCTGCCGCGAAGAAGAGCATCAAGGCTGTGAAAAGCGGCGGCAAGATTGCAGCGAAGAAGGCTGTGATCAAGAAGAGCACCACCAAACCAATCAAGAGAGGTAAGACTTTGGCAACAGCAAAGAAAGCAGCAAAGAAAGCTCCCGCCAAGAAGGCTGCGGCGAAGAAGGCCGTAGCAAAGAAGGCTCCGGCGAAGAAAGCCGTAGCCAAGAAAGCTCCGGCAAAGAAGGCCGTAGCGAAAAAGGCCCCCGCGAAGAAGGCCGTAGCCAAGAAAGCCCCGGCTAAGAAGGCAGTCGCGAAGAAGGCTCCCGCCAAGAAGGCAGCCGCAAAGAAAGCTGCTCCCAAGAAAGCTGTAAGCTAACCCCGTAACACCAAGGCAAGCAAAAAAGCCCGGCCGCGAGACCTATCGCGCAAGCCGGGCTTTTTTGCGTCTGTACGAATCTTTTCGAAGCGCCGAAGTCTACTTGGCGGCGGCGATCGCAGCCAGCACATCCGCGCTGTGATTCGGAATATCCGTCACATTCCAGAACTTCACGATCTTGCCCGACGGATCGATCAGAAACGTCTGCCGCACAGCGATCGTAACCTTTTCGTGAGTCGTCGGATTGTCAAAGGTCTTGATCGGAACGCCGTAGGCATCCACGACCTTATGGTCGGGATCGGCCAGCAACTTAAAGCTGAGGCTTTCCTTGGTGCAAAAGCTCTTGTGGCTATTCGTTGTATCCAGGCTCACGCCAAGCACTACCGCATTGGCGGCCTTGAACTTGTCCAGATCGCGCTGAAAGTTATGCGCCTCCAGCGTGCAGCCGCCGGTAAAGTCCTTGGGATAGAAATAGAGCACCACCCACTTGCCTTTGTACTCCGAAAGGCTGATCGGCGTGTTGTCCTGGGAAGGCAGCGTAAACGCCGGCGCGGTAGTTCCGGCGGTCAGGGGATTTCCCGCCAAAGCGGAAGGAACAGCGGCCGACAGCGTCAACGCCGCGGCGAGTGAAAGCAGTGCAAATCTCTTCATTGGAAAAATCCTCCGGGCTGCAATACGGAAAAAGAGCTCAAGCAAGCAAGAGCAGGGAAGTTGCGGCGTGCGACAGCACACTCAGTATCTGCGCGGCAATGCCACAATGGCAATGCCCGTCTCCGCGGCGCGGCGGATCAGGGCGTCCAGATCGAAGAGCAGCGTGCGCTCGGCCTCGATCGCCAGGCAGCTCGCGCCTGCGCGCATCATCGTCTCCAGCGTGCGCAATCCGATCACCGGCACATCGAAGCGCATGTCCTGCTTCGGCTTGGGCAGCTTCACCACGGTAAGCTTGCGCTCCAGTGTGGAGGCGTCCGCGTCGAGCGACTGCATCAGCGCCCCGGCCCGCTCAATGGCCGCGTCCGTGCCCTCCATCGCTTCGACAGCCACGCAGGCCTGCGCCGCCACAATCACCGTCTGCCCAATGTCGAATGCCGCCAGCCCCGCCGCCACGCTCAGCCCGTAGTCGATATTGCGCCGCTCTTCCTCATCCGGCTCGCGACGCGTAAGCACCCCTGCCTTGGCCAACAGCGGCTCCAGATACGCAGTCGAAGAGATCAGCTCAATCCCTTCATCCGCCAGCACCTTGGCCACCGCGCCCAGCAGCATGTCGGTATTGCGCGTGCGCAGGTTCAGCAGCAGCTTGGCCAGCCGCCAGTCCGGCCGGATGCTCGAAAAAATCTGCTTATGCTTCACCTGCCCAGCCATCACCGCGCGCGTTACGCCGGCCTTCTGAAACGTCGCAATCAAACGCGAAAGCTCACCCAGCGAAAGCCAGTGCACCGTAATGCCGGCGTCCGCGCCGGCGCGGGCGTCGATCTCCGGATCGGTCTCTTCCTGGATCGCCGCAACCACCACCTCGCAGCCCTCAGCCCGCGCCGCATCCAGCAGCAGAAACGGAAAGCGCCCATTGCCGGCAATCAGGCCCAGCTTGTTCGTGCCAGAGGAATGGGCAGCCACGGCTACTTAATCACTCCGCGCTGGCTGCGCTCGATAAAGGCAATCAGATTGGCAATGTCTTCCATCGCCTCGGCATCGCCATGCAGCGCTTTCATCTTTTCAACAGCCGCCGAAGTATTCAGCTTGGCCGCCAGCAGCAGCCGGTAGGCCTTCTGCAAGAGCTTCAAACGCTCCTCAGAGAAGCCGCGCCGCGACAACCCAACCTTGTTGATGCCGAATGCCTTGTTCTCCCGCCGCGCCGAGGTCAGCGAATACGGCAGCACATCCTGCGTGATCATCGCCCCGCCGCCAATATAGGCATGCTCGCCCACCGTGCAGAACTGGTGCACCGCGCTAAACGCTCCCACGGTCGAGAAATCCTCCACAATCACATGCCCGGCCAGCGTCGCCGCATTGGCCAGAATGCAATGGCTGCCAACCTGACTGTCGTGGCCCACGTGCGCATAGGCCATAATCAGGCAGTTCGAACCAACACGCGTCAACCCGCCGCCCTTGGTCGTCCCGCGCGAGACAGTCACGCACTCGCGAATGGTATTGTCGTCGCCAACCATCGTCTCCGTCGGCTCCCCATGATATTTCAGGTCCTGCGGCGCAATGCCGATCGAGGTAAACGGATAGATCGTATTCCGCGCCCCAATCCGCGTGCGCCCATCCAGCACCACATGCGACACCAGCGTGCAATCCTCGCCTAGCGTGACCTCGGCCCCAATCGTGCAGAAAGGGCCAATGCCGCAGGACTCAGGCACCACGGCGCCCGCGGCGATCACCGCGCTCGGATGCACGCTCACTCGCCCGCGCCCTCAGCGGCAGCCCCACCGCTGCGCTGCCGCGGAACCACCGCGCAGGTCAGCGTCGCCTCGCAGGCCAGCTTGCCATCCACATACGCCTTGCCCGCCATGCGCCCGCCGCGCGAGCGGAACGAGAGCACATCGACCTCCAGCCGAAGCTGATCTCCCGGCGTAATCGGCCGCCGGAACTTCGCCGCTTCAATCCCCGAAAACAGCACCAGCTTCTTCTCCCGGTCGGCAACCTCTTGCAGCAGCAGAATGCACCCCGCCTGCGCCATCGCCTCCACCACCAGCACCCCAGGCATGATCGGATAGCCCGGAAAATGCCCCTGAAAAAAAGGCTCATTGATGGTCACATTCTTGATCGCCACAATCCGCTGGGCGCGCGTCAGTTCAACTACCCGGTCGATCAGAAGAAAAGGATAGCGGTGCGGAAGAAAATCCATAATCTGCCCAATATCCATGGTCAGAACGGGTACCTGATCTTCCGGGGCATCGTTTGAAGACATCGTGCAAAACTCCAGCGGCAAAGTGCCAGCGCATCGCGGCGCAAACGAGAATTATAAATGTCCACCGTGCGCCGCCGCGGCCCCTTCCAACGCGGCTACTTCTTCACAATCTTCGCCGCCGTCGCATCCACGCTGAACTCATCCGCCGGAAGCGCCTGGTTGTACATCGCCTTGAAGAGAAACCGCTGATTCACCATGTCCCCATTTTTGAAACGGGTTATGTTGTACGGTGTCTGGAAGCCGTCCACCAGGCGGTAATTGTCATACTCCTCGGCGTCTTCATTCTTGTCGTGATACACCGGGTCGCGCCATTGAAACGACCGCCGCAGCGGCAGGTGCGTCTCCGTGTCCATCAGAATCGTCACCGCCTCATTCTGCGCCGAAATCAGCGTCACCTGCTCCGCCATGTGGCTCTCCGCCAAGTGCTGCCCCTCGTAGATCAGAATGGTCTTGGGATCGTTGAGCCACTGCCGGATCACCGTCTCGATCGAGTGATCCCGGCGCCGCAGATAGTCGTCCACCTGCTCCTGCGGCAGCGGCTTTTTGCCGCTGAAGATGATCTCCCAGCCCTCGCGCCCGGTATAAATCTGCACCACATCCCGATGCTTGGTAAACTCCACCCGATCCGTATCCGGCCACGCATGGATCTCCCAGTATTCGGCCGTCGCGCCGGAAGGCTTGCCCTTGTAAAAGGCCGCCGTCCGGCCGACATACTCGCGATTCTGCATATGCAGCCACGCATCGCCGCCCAGCGCCTTCACCATCAGGTCCAGCGCCGCCCGCGCCTGCTGCGCA
>Ga0116231_10009347_pt1 | contig 16610 bp, 11 predicted proteins | sample S1TSphgellanicum_2_FD_89695 | JGI IMG/M metagenome (GOLD analysis project Ga0116231, IMG submission 89695) | Host-associated microbial communities from peat moss isolated from Minnesota, USA - S1T2_Fd - Sphagnum magellanicum MG | ecosystem: Host-associated > Plants > Peat moss > Unclassified...
AGAAAGCACATGGTCTGTTGCCACCAAAATATTTCTAGGGGAAACCTGCCAAACTCTGCCAGCACAATGTAACTGGATGTCGTGGTGCTGACCCCCAGCAACGACTTCAGAAAAGCCTGATGAACCACCTCCAACTGTTCGCGTGCTATGTGGTCTAACCATACTTCACACCCATAGCTAAGCACTAGTTTAACTAGTGCATCAAACAGCTGGCATTGTAATGTTGGGTCAGAGATGCACAGCTTTGCGCATATGCGCCGCAATGCAAAAACTATTTTTTTCCCTGACATTGCTAACCGTTGCATTGTCGTTTGCATACCTTTTGTGCCATGCAACTCAACACCTAGATACTTGAAAGAGTTTAGTTGCTCTATAGCTTCGCCTTCATACTGAAAAGCCTGACACACATATTTGCATGCTTTAAACACAACAACCTTGGTTTTCTTGACATTCATAGTCAACTGACACTCACAGCAAAAAGCTTGCAAGACATCCAGTTGCTTTTGCAATCCAGCAGGAGTGTGTGACATGAGAGCTAAGTCGTCTGCATACAAAAGCAAGCGAACAGCTAATTGTCCCAACATTGGTGGTGTGTCACCCTCCAAAGCATTCAGCCGTTTCTCTAAGCCATCTATGAAGAGGCCAAATAGGAGTGGGCTGAGGGGGCATCCTTGCTTCACTCCGATGCGGCAGAAGAAAGTGGGTGTGAGCCACTCTTTTGGATGGTGCAGGTAGACCTGGTCTTGACGATACATGGAACGTAAGCACTCCAGTATTCGCCCAATGATGCCAAGTCCCTCCAGCACCTACCACAACAGGTCCTTTCGTACTGTATCAAAGGCTTTTTTGAAGTCCACAAAACAAGTGTATAACTTCTTTTTTTGAAATCTGGTTTGTTTGGTCAAAATGTGAAGAATAAACAAGTTATCTGTTGTCCTAAAGTCCTTTCTGAAACCAGCTTGTCCCTTTGCACGTAAATCATTGGTCTCCGCCCATTGACTGATGCGAGATTCAAGAATCATTGCAAACACCTTAGTTAAGACTGGTTTTACTGTGATCCCTCGTAATTGTCAAACTGACTACAGTCACCCCCTTTGTACAATGCATGTATGATCCCAACAGAGAGTGATTCACAATAGCCCTCGCATAGAATTTTGTTAAAAGCAATCAATAGTGGTTGTTGCAAGGCAGCAGCCGCATCCAAAAGGAACTCTGGTTTGATGCCATTAATGCTTGCAGCTTTGTGTCATTTTAGCTTTTTGAACGCCTGTTGTACTTTAACTAGTGTGATATCAACATTCAACTGTTCACAATCAATACCATTGGGTGGAAAGGAAACCACCTGGGCTTGAATAGCAACACTTGTCACAGCTCCTACTGTGGCTGGTGTCGCCGGAGGTTGGAGCAGTTGCTGGAAGCCATCCTTGAGCGCTTCACTGGTGATGCCATTGACACCCTCAACGCGCTTGCGGTACCACTTCCAGAATGCTGCAGGATCCGCCTTCACTAAACCACATAGCTGTTTAGCCTTGAGCACATCATAAGCACGTTTCTTCATTTTGTACAACTGTTTCATTTGCTTAAGTCTGACATGCCTATCTGGGTGCGCATGTGACAATTTAGCAAACTGACTTTTGGTTTGGCGACATTCTGTGTCAAACCAGGGTTTGTGGTTGTGCTTTATTGCTTTTCCTAAGGCCACTTGTCTATTTCCAAACACTTCTTCTGCAGATTGTGTGATGCACTGTTGTAACAGATTGACTATTGTTTGTATGTCAGATGCATCAAATACATCTGGGCTTGCCCACACACTGATGTTATGATGTACACTCTTGTTAAACTCGACTGCTTTGGTAGTGTCATATTTGAAACGTGGTAGGTGTTTGATTAGTTTTTGCTGAACCAGAGGGGTTTGGCACTGTTATGTGATTGTAAGTACTAATGGTCTATGATCAGAGTGTGCATCTTTGTGACTTGAGTACTTTTCATCGCAGTTAACCTCTAAGCGCTTGACACCCTTTAATTGGTCAGCTGTCGTAAGAAAATAGTCCACAGTGCTAAAACCTTTATTGAATAGGCATGTGTACTCCCTTAATATGTCTCCTGGTGTGCAACCATTGAGGATGAACAACCCAACAGTTCTGCAGAGATCCAGGAACTCATGATGCCAGCCAACCGTGACGGTGTCGCGGTTTTGGTGCTCTAGCATATTGTTGGGCAGGGTGTCCTCAATGGCCTGTGGCACCAGCAGCACATCTGCTAGTTGACTACAATCAATGAAGTCAGTGTTTGTGCTTGTCCTTGCATTGAAATCCCTAGCAAGAAGCACACTGCCTAAGCTCATGGCTTCTCCAACCTCTTGGCATATGTGTTCAAACAGGATGTTGTCCGCATATGGCAAGCCTTGTAGAGCAGCATATATTATGCATAGGAATAAAGGCCTTTGGAAAGCATTACCCAAGCGCAGCCAAATCCTAGTCCCATCCCTTGCAGGTTTCCAAACAGTAGTACTATTTGCCCATGTTTCCCTGACTAGTACTGCAATGCCTCCAATGTGCTTTCGAACGACACCCTGTGGAGTCACAGGCCTGGCAACATCAAAACAGCAGAACCCTGGTAAGATCGGGAATGTATTGCCCGGGAAGTGATGTGTTTCTGTCAAAGCAACAACGTCAACATGTTGAAATAGGTCAAGCAGATGTTCATGTGTTTCTAGCTTTGTAATGAATCGACAGAGGGAAAGCAACATGAAGATGTGTTGATCCATCGGCTCAACAAACTTGTTTACATAAACCTTTTGAGCTTATGCTTGATATGGACAAACCTGCTAACATTTGTATGTAGCCTTTGTTAGTGCATGATTGGGCTATGGTCCCTCAACTTTCATCCCATTAGAGTTTGCTTTTTCCATTCCTGTCAATTAATTGTTTCCTTTACAATTTTCTTACAAACTTCATGTTTGGCTTTTGTTTAGCTTGGCCTAGAGTTTTTCTCCTACAATTTTCTGATGTAACATCATTAGGTAGCTAGCACCCCAAGAAAGATTAGCATTAAATAACTATATATATAAATAAATAAAGGAAAAACACCTGGCAAGGGGACAAGAGAAGAAAAAAGAGAAGACTGAAGAAAATTAATTTGTTACACTTGTGTATATAAGAGTTCAAAATTGTAAAAAAAACTGGCACAAAACTGTCCCAAACTTTTGTAATGCATTTTGCAGTGAATTGTGGTGAAGTTTTCTTGAAAATTTGGCAAATTTTTTTTTAAAGGAATTTTGTAACATAATTTTTCATTTTTCATTTTTTATGAAATTTTGCACCTGAAAAATGCTGGAACTTCCTGTAAGGGAAAGAAAGACTATTGAATGATGTAATTGCCATTTGGTCCCACATTTTGAGGAATGTTCCAATGTTGTTCAGTTCTCACTTTTTGGGTGATTTTGGTTTTGCTACCTGGGCCAATATTGGGGTACCCAGATTGCCGGTTCTATAAATTTTGAATAAAAAAATCCAGGATTCAAAATCAGAACTGGATCTGACATCGAATTCAGAAACAAGCATTGAACTCTAGCTAGAATTGGACCTCAAACCAAAGCCAACCCCAAAACCTATTTTACATGTCTCAAGTATGCAAGTTTTCTTTCTTTCTCTTTTGGTTTAGACATGTAGTTGATGTAGGTGGTCATTTTTTATTAATTGTATCGTCCTAGTAATTAGAAAATTTTCAGGTTTGGGCTTTTCGATGATTTGGTTTGGAACTGAACCCTATTTTTTAATTTGAAGAACTAGGAATCTTGAATGTGAAGAACTAGGTACAAGATGGGGTTCTTTCAAATTAAAATAAAAGTTGGAATCAAGGTTAGGGGTTTTTTCTGCAAAGTAGGAACCAAATGACAATATGGGTGAAAACATATTAGGTGGTACCACTAAATATCATTTAAGATTTTTTTATAATAATGTTCGATGATATTTGGTTTTTAAATTTAAATTTAATTTATTATTATTATTATTATTGCCTCCATGTAACAAAGGGTTTTGATTACTTGCAAGATAAAATGAAATATTGTCTTTTTAGATTTGTACAATGATAGGGTTGAAATTTTTTTGTAAAAACTTCTTCTAATGTATTTTTCAAGAACACCATAATTTTTTAATGGACATAAAAAATATCCAAGACTTCATTTTTTTAATCAATAGCCATTGCAAATATATATTCTTTCACAAGCTCTACAAGTAGCAATCAGTTTTTATTTTTTCTAAAAAAAATTCATTCCTTATTTGTGTGGTCATTGGAAGAGTATTTTTCCTAACATTCAATCATACATATTGTAATATTGTGATTTCTCATAACAAAACTTTTGGTCAAACATTTAAAAAAAAAGAATTTTGCCATGCTCTTATGATTCATTCATAAAGATTCGAACCATCACAATCATTAGGCAAATTCAATGAAACATTGAAACCACTTGACAATTGCATGTTATAGATTCACACACACAAATGTTTTGCCAAAAGCAAAAACAAGAAGCTCACCACTAAATCAAGTTGTGACAAGGTCACAACGTGTTCAATTTCTACCCCAAATAGGTCCTTCAAGCTACAATATAGCTATATTCAAGGTATCATCATGGTTTGAACATAAATTGTGGCCCCATGGCCCCCTATCTATGTAACGACACATCTAAACTAAAAAGCAACCATTTCATAAAACTTTTGATGCAACATGAATTGAAATGAATGTGGCCCATGCCCTTATTAATCAATCACAAAGGTTAACACCATCACAATCATTAGCCAAAATCAATGAAACATTGAAACCATTTGACACTTGCATCTTGCAAATTCACACACACGAAAATGTCTCACCAAAAGCAAATGCAAGAAGCTCACCACTAAATCAAGTTGCAACAAGGTCACACATTCAATTTATGCCCCCAAAGAGGTCCTTCAAGTACATTACAACCATATTCCATGTCTTTCCATGGTCAAAACATAAAATGTGGCCCCAATGGCCCTTGTCTATGTGAAGACACATTTAAAATCATATCACAAATGTTCAAATCATCACAATCATCAAGCAAATTCAATGAAACCATTTGACATCATTTTATAAATTCATACACATATTGATTCATTTTCAAAAATAAAAACAACTACACCATGAAATCAAGCAACAAAAACCACAATGCTTTCAATTTTTGCCCTAAATAAGTTTTTCAAATGTAATATAGTTGTATCCAAAGTTTCATCATGGTCAAAACATAAAATTTGGCCCTTGACCCCTATTTATGTAAGAAAACATTTGTGATTGCAAAGAAAGTCTATTCTGCAAAAAAAAAGAATCATACAACATTAATTGAAATGAATAAATATCCATGACCTTAATGAATGCCACTCACAAAGTTTCAAACCATCTTTTTCATTAGTGAAAAATAAATCCAAGAAACTCCATTCTCCATATTAACACATACATGTGTGATATATTTTCAAAACCACAAACAACAAGTTCACAAAACAAGTCATTATGTGAGTAGGCTTATAGTAATCTTGCATGCCACCATAGTTGCATATGTGATTATTTTACAATGAATTTCAACTTTAATTGTATATATGCAATTATAATTTGTGACTATCACAAGTTTAAATAAAAAGATTGATAAAAAGTGAACATATGTCATCCATTATTGGTTGCATCCATTGATAAAATTTCACAATCAAGTTATTTTTTCAACTATATTTGCAACTCTATGCAAATGATTAACTGACACTTGGCATCTAAATTGCTATTTCAATTCAAAGTTTATAAGTTTATTTATTGGTTAATAAGTAAGGTAAATATATAATATTGCCTAGTAGGTAGGGTAGGTAGATTAAGCAGGTATGCTAGGTACTTTGTTGCTTTCACCATGATAAGACTTTGGACATTAAACATCATACTTACCTAGCTAAGTATGTTAGGCTAGGTAGGCAGGTTTGGCTAGGACATAGGTGAGTCAAGTAAGTTAGGTTAAGGTTAAACTAGGGTAGGATAGACATTTATTATGTACTTTTATTATTTTATCTCAAGTAGATAGGTAGGTAAGAACCTAACCTAGTAGGCTAGGTTACATTATGCTATGTAAACTTTATAAGTTAGGCTAGGTAGTTAAGACACTTGGCATGATGTGACTACCCATAATGTAATCACAAATGTAATCGCAAATGTAGTAAAATTTCATGTAGACTACACAGGGTCCATGTCATATTCATCCATGACAATGGATGAAAAAAATTATTATAATTGCAAAGTTTGCAATTGCTAGTGCAACTTTCATGCTATGTGCTATCTTTTGTGATTAATTGTTTAATGGCATTTTGTTTTAAACAACTAAGGCATTTGGTTGTTATAAACGTTTATTATGATTAAAATCCAATCATAAATTGAATCATTAATTTTCAAATTGAATCGTTAATTTTTCAAATTTCTTCAGTGAACCTTCTTCATACATGTGAATTTCATTTCATTTTTTTTCTTTTGGACAAAACCTTTGCAAAATCTACTTGGATCTACTTGAATTGGCAAGCCATTGGAAACACATTGAACTTGTGCAACAATTTTTTTAAAAATTTGACTTAAATTTTATTACTTAAAAATATTTTAAATCCCAAAAAAATCTAAATCCAAATGTTTAAACATTAAAACTAAATAACTCAATGATGTGAATGAGTTGGATCTTGAACTTTACATATGTTGTGAACCAATGATATATTATGTTTTACATAGGATTTTTGTTAAAAAATTGGAGATTTATGTCATTATGTGTTTTACATAGTATTTATTGTTTTAAATATGAAAATTATGTCATTAGGTTTTTTACTTATTGATAAAAATAAACCTATGATTTTTTCCTTGAGAGATTGTGTTTAACATAACATCAGAAACATTATAAGAATTTAAAGAAAGCTTTTCCTATTGGGCACCTTGTCCTTTAATAGCATGGAGTGGGTTACTACCTAAGTGAACTTGTTGCTGGTGTATAGCCAAATTTGTGGCTAAATCTCCTTGTGGATGATCGCCAATGTGGCAACATCTCAGAACTGAAAAATAAAATAAAAATCCACTGCTACTACCTATTGAGTCAAAGGAAATAAAAATAAATATAATTTAGTTTAATTTTCTGAAGGGGTTTTGTAAATTGGAAAAAGAAATGAGGAAAACACCATTCTAGAGTTTTAAGAGTCTAGCTATATTAGGGTTAGGGTTAGGGTTTGGCGCTCGGAAGAAACAGCGGCCTGTTGTTTTTGCCATTCCTTCTCGGTCCTCTTCTTCACCCACGCGATCTGCTTCCCTCTTTGGTACTACACTGCGGAGCATCTCCTTACTTCCTTTCACCTTTGATCTTCGGCGTTTAGCAACCGTACGTTAAGAGCTCGTGCTTTGTAAGCGCTTGGATTGTTGTTCAGCATGCCGAAGTCCAAGCGGAACAAGCTCGGTGAGAAACAAACAGTTTCATGATGATGTGGGGCTTGGTTGTTGTGGAGTTGATCTAGTTTCTGCACTTTCTTTTTCTGTGCCCGCAGCGTCAGGGGAGAAATGCTTCGTGTCCGCTCGCTGTGTTTGCCCCCTTTGGAGCTTTTTGTTTTTTTTTTTGCGGGTGGTAAGAGGAGGAGACAAGGGGGGGAGAGAGGTAGGATTTGACGACGGGTACTTTGGAATGTCGTTGACAGTGTTATTATTCTTTCTTTGTTGTTTGCAGTGACACTGTCTAAGACGAAGAAGAAGGGAAAGGTGCAGAAAGAGTCATTGGTAAAGTCAGTTCGCGACTGTCTGGACGAGTACTCTTCAGTCTATGTCTTCTCTTTCGAAAACATGCGTAACACCAAATTCAAAGAGTTCAAAGAAGACTTGAAATCAAGCAGCAGGTACAAGTTTTTTTTCTCCCGTTCACCACATTGTGTTTTCTCTGGATCCGCTGTTGATCTTTGTTTTCTCGGAGTGTCTGCTGTGTGGCCGGCCCCATAACATGACTGACCTTGAAAAACAGTTGCAAAAAATCTGGAATTCTTGACAGATTCAAATGTTGCTTACCTTGGTTCATTTGTAAACTCATCAGTTCCTCTCTCTCTCTGTAGATATGTTTCTTTTTCCAACCCCAGTCTTGGTTTTGAGTTGGAAGAACAGGTTTTTTTTGGGGTCAAACAAGGTGCTGCAGATTGCATTGGGACGCACAGCTGCAGATGAATTGAAAGAAGATCTACATAAAGTGACAGAGGTGTGATTTCTTTCCATCCTCATATAAGTAGCATGTTGCCTGAGGCTTTCTTCTCAACAATTATCTGAGAAGAAATGTCAGAGGTATGAAAATCAGCATTCTAAGATTTGGAATGATGATGATGTTGATGCAGTTTTTGCATGGAGATTGTGGACTGTTTCTGACCAATCTGCCTAAGGATGAAGCTATCAGGTTTTGTCACAATTGCAATCCCTATAGCAGAAGCTTACTCTAGTTTGGCAAATGAACTTGGAAACTGTTATATAGTCACTGCAGAGTATGAACTTGGCGACTGTTATATAATATCACATCACTACAGAGTAATGGATGTGGGAGTGGCTCTCCAATTTGTACTGGGGGTTTAGTCTCCTTTTAGCATCCTTGCATTCATGTTTCTTCAACCTTGCAAAATTCTGGTTAAAGGAGATCCTATTTCCAAAATATCAGCTTATAGTTTTTGGAATCTGGAGACTTCCTTGCATTGCATGGTCTTTGAGTTGGTCAATATGTTTTGGGCAATGCTTTCTTGCTGAACTGATCTGCTTTCTTCAGCAACTATATATTTTCCCTCTCATGATATACCCTAAGCCCAAAATCTTTAGAGTTGGAAATACATGCTCATCAAACTATTTTAATCTTTTGCAGGCAATTTGAGGAGTTTGAGGCACATGATTTTGCACGGACAGGCAGCCTTGCGACTGAAACTGTACTGTCTTGTCAGCTTCAAAAATGTGTTTCTCTTCTGTTTTTGTGAATTGGGTGCTTTTTGATTGCTCATTTGCAACGCTCTTGGATTCCAGTATAATCTAGGATGCAATGTTGTTACTTTGGGTACCATGTGACAGTAGATTATATTTACCATCTTGTTCAATTCTAAGTACTCAACTATCATTGGTAAAGAAGGAAGGATATTGATTTTCATGGCAGGTGGAGCTTCAAGAAGGGCCATTGGAGCAATTTACTCATGATATGGAACCATTCCTTCGCAAGCAAGGGATGCCTGTGCGACTTAACAGGGGTAAGGTTGCTCTGCCACAAGATTCTCATGATAAACTGGTACCCATTGCTTTCAATTTTTTTCCACCAAGACTTTTGAGGATTTCAAAGCTTCTTGGCCCTAAAACTTCCCTGTCTCTGGTGTAGGTATCCCCTTAGTGGTTCTTGGGCAGCTAGTAACATAGGTGATGGATTTAATGCAGGGTGTGGTTTTGTGTGTACACAATGCAGGTGTGGTTGAGTTAGTTGCAGATTACACTGTGTGTACAGAAGGAGAACCAGTCTCACCAGAGGCATCTAGGATATTGGTACACTCTTCCTCCCAAGGAAATTAGTCTGTATTTCTTAATCATGAGAGTATTGAGATTTCTCAACTCTCATGAGAGTTAATCTTCCCCTCTTTCTCGCACTAAACTACATTGAGACTGGTTGGGAAATGAGTCATGCCATTAATTACCAATATCTTTTGAGCCCATGCTGTTTTGACCTTGGTGTAGTCTCCCTAGTGCCTTGCCTGGCTCTAGAAGATTGCTTAGTCATTTGGCATCATTTAATGAGAAAGGAAGACTGACAGATCCATTTCATCATCTCTGAGTTGTTGGAGTTGAAAATGTTGAAAGTTCATTGAGGCATTTAAGAGAGTCTAATCTGCTATTAATGTTTGTTTTGCATTTGTGAACAGAGGCTTTTGGGTGTTCGAATGGCTGCCTTCCACTTACATCTTCTTTGTCGGTGGAGTCCTGGAGAGTTTGAGACATATGAGACACAGACCAAAATCCAAGTAGATAACCCTTCAAATGGCTCGTAAAGCATCCTCTTCACTTTTGTTGGGAGTGCACATCTTTGCTTCCTCTTCCTCTTTACCTTTCTTGGCCACATCTGAAGGAGAGTTTCTGTCTGCAAGAATTTGTTTGGAAAATGCCTTGTGAAAAGGAGTGAACTAATTTCAAGAAGCTTCTTAGTTCACAACAGATTTCAGAAAAGGGCATAGTAGCTATTATAGCTCATGTTGAGTCCTTCCATACTCCCTACTTTCTCATTCCTGAATTGCAGAGTCTTGCTGAGTTTTTCAGCTTTGTCAGTTGTCTCTTGCACAAAATGAGCACTTAATTCAATTTCCCACTGGAGAATTCAACATAATCCTGTGCCATACACTCTTGTGGTTGCACTCTGGGTTCTGGCAGATGGGCTGCACCTTTTAGTAACTAAACAATGTTGTTACTTTTCCAACCTATTGTAGCAGGCTGTGTGGATTGCCAAGCAGATGTGGTTTCTACTTGTTTTGGATCAGAAAGAGGATTTCAAATTCAGGAAATTTAATAACCAAACTCAATAAACAGCACCAAAACTGGGCACCAGACCAGGTGTTCCCCGATACCTGGAACTGGCCAACTTGCTTTGAAGTGCAGAAATAAATTCTTACACATCTGCCACTACCCTTCCTCAGTGTTTGAGTGCAAGAAATTGTTGCAATGACTGTTTCACCCCACCCAATTCCTAGCATGAAGAGTTGTTTTGTTGTTCTCTACATGCACTTGTCGAAATAAAGTATCTTGAGCAATGATGTGGTTGGAACATGAGAAACACCACCAAGCAATCATTCAAATACAGATGTAAAAGCAATGAATAGTTCATGAAAAATCAAAATAACAAACACAGCAAACCTATTAAAAAAACCATCAAAGATAGTAAATTCAAACTTTACAATTTTATTAAGCAGTGTCTGAAATGACGACAGTGAAAGTAGAACAGGGGAATCAAACTTCTCCCAAAAGTTTGAAAATCCAAAAAATGGACCCCAATTTCTCCTGGTACTTTCTGTGAGCACTGTATAACCAAACTACATAGAAGATGTCAAAGAATTTCAAAAACTCACCCAGTATTTCTTGATATTGTTCAAGATGATTGATTTCGCAGGCTGTGTCAAAAGTACCAAACAGATACTGTGCCTTCATCCTCCAAACTGCAAACCTTTCTGGCCATCCACATTCAAACAATTGGAATGCAAGACACATTGTTAGCACTGGTACCAAATCTTATATGCTGCATGACTGTTGGCCTTGATCCTTCTGGCAATTTGTGAAAAGGAGAATGCATGAACTCATATATGCTTACGCACACACAAACAACTACCTCAGTTTCAGCACTGATACCATCGATGATGCTTCCACCTTGGGCTTAACCAAACGTCGTCCACCATATTGTAGGACAACAATCAGAGTATGTCCCCATGAGAGCTCAGTTTGTGAACAACCCTGTCAAAATTCTCATGAAGACTGGGCAAAAAAACTACTTTCTAGTGTGCAAACACATGACAGCCTCATATACACCTCCATCATCTTAAGCTAGTCAACTCTTAAAATGCCAAAAGACAAAATTCAAGACAAAGTGGATGGTGGATAAAAATCACAGCCTACTTGTAGAGGCCACCATGTCTTGAAACCAATGATGCAGGCACTGCTATACAAGAGGACCAGTTGCCACAAAGCCAGCTGTTGCTGCTGTGGCGACAGCACCCACAGTGCTTCAATTCTCTCTTACCATTGGCCTTCAGTTCTAGTCTCGTGGACTCTCTACATGAATCCCTCTCCACCTTGAAGCCTAACCCTCGCACTTCTTGGATCCAAGGAACTGTGCAGTCCAGAGGGATTCTGTTCTCCTTGACCCAGTCATCAAGAAGAGCAAAATCCTCTATATGTAAATTAGACAGCAAATGTGCCCTATACCCATGACACTCCTAAAATCCAGAACCAGAAAACAGAACCAAGGACTATACACATATGCAGCTCTCTGATCCTATAAAGAGATGGACTTAAGAGCTCTTGACTACAAAGAAGTTACAGATGCAACAATGAATAATCAGCTGAAATGAGTAATACATTCAGGATGTTGGCTGACTCCACCGCTATGAAGCTGAGTAAAACCAAATCTATGTCTTGAACATATGCAAGCACCTCCCTGACAAAACCACATTCATACATACACCATTACACATACAAGCAGCTCCCAAACTTTAAAAACAATACAACTTCAAGAGCCCACAGTTACAAAGAACACAGAGATAGATGACACAACTCATAGAGACTGACAGGACATGCAGTGGAAACCCAATCGAAGCTGAAGGTGTAACACTAGTGTGGACAGGATCTTCCCACTAACACTTGATCTACAACAAACTCAACCTTTGCCTGTCTGTCAGCAAACTGTAACCTGAATGAACTTGATGCAGGAACAAAGTTATTTGAGTCCAACAAAGTCATTGCATCTTTCTTGCATGTTAACTGTTCACTGTGGACTCTTAATGTCTAGCACTGACCCTCACCTAATTGTTGTACTGTAGTGTCAACTACACCATATGTTAACAGTTCACTGTGAACTCTTAATGTCTAGCACTGACTCTAACCCTAATTATTGTCCTGTGGTGTCTACTACACCATCATCTGGAATTTAAAAACATCACAAACTCACAACAGTTTCTGCATACAATGTGGTGTCAGAAAGATCCGAGTCCTTGAAGAAAAGTCACCTTTTTAAGCTTCAGCAATCTCTGCAGCCTTGGCAGTGCCAAAAGGATCATGTGTAGGTCCAATATCTTGTCCAATGTGCCTCTGCACCAAGCGCTGTAAATCTGACATCACCTTGTGCTCCCTCTTGGCCTTCTCCTCGTAGTTAAACATTGCAAGTGCCCTCTTGTCCTCAGCACTGTAAACCTGGTTCTCCTTTCGAATTCGGATAGCATTCATTCTTTGATGACGACTTCCACTCATGACATAACCCAGTGCCTCAAACTTAGAAATCTCATCAGCTGACAATCCCACTTCTCCTCGTCGAGGAATTCGCTTACCCTGTTGCACATACTGAGCCATGGCATCTCCTTCTCCTGGCCGCAGTGCACCACCATAACTGATGTGTCCCTCTGCTCTTGGTGCAGGAGCTGGTCCTACAATGGGTTCATTGTCAAAGGCAGCGACAGCTGCCTTCTTTTGAGCTTCTAGCATCTCCTTGAACTTGATGGCCTCTTCATCAATTTCAATCATATCATTGTCTTCATCACCTTTCTCCTTCGCTCCCACCTCTCCATCATCCAGATTGGACTCTTCTGAAATGCTCTTGGAGTTGTCATCATCACTGTCAGAAGTGGTTGATGAAGTTGATGCTGGCTTCTTCTTGCTTTTATTATGTCTTGGAACCAACTCTGCTGTTGCTTCCACTTCGTCATCTTCTGCTGTCAGAGACTTGGCTCTCACCTTTCTATGGCAAGTTTCTGACCCTCCCAACTTCTTGTCTTCTTCTTCCTCTCCACCCTCTTCTTCTTCTTTACTGTGTCTCTTCACCCCTCTGTCCCTGCTCTTCCTGTGTTTTTTAGGCCTGCTCTCTCCCCTTCTCTTGTGCCCTTTGTCCTCATCATGGGACCTATGCTTCCCTCTCTTCTTCTTCTTCTTCTTCTTCTTCTTCTTCTCTTCGTCGCTGCCGCTGCGCCATTTCCTTCTCTTCTTGTGCCTGCTCCTCAAATCCGAATCAGAATCTTGACTATCACTGTCGAGTATCCTCCTCTTTTTGTGACTGACCTTCACTGTCTCCGACTCAGACTCTTCACTGTCACTGCGCGGGCTCCTCCTCCTCTTCTTCTTTTGATAAGTTTTCACATCCGAATCGGTCTCTTCAAGATCTCCCCGCTCTTCCTTCCTACGTTTCTTGTGACTGGTCTTCACGTCCGACTCATACTCTTCACTGTCACTGCGCTTGCGCCTCCTCTTCCGTTGATGGATCTTCTTCTTCGAATCCAAATCACTTTCTCCTACATCCCGCTCTTCTCTTCTCCCATTATAATGTTTCGCAGCAGCATGCTTCCACGACTTCGATCTACCGCCATCATCGCTGCTGCTGCCGCCGCCGCCTCCTCCTCCCGCTGCTGCTGCTCTTCCATCCTCAAAAACAGTATGCAACTTCCCATTAACGTTTGCTTTCCTCTTTCTCCCATCTTTCTCAACTACTGCATCCTCCTCCTCCTCCTCCTCCTCATTTTCACTTCCATCAGATTCCTCGTTGTTCTCCACCTTGTCGGCCATCCTACTGACGATCTTACCACCGCCTTCTTTAACACCTCTTTCCCCTACAATTGGGTTGCGGATAGGGCTGGGGGTAGTCCTCCAGATACAATCCTTCTGCCTCAACCGCATCCTCTCTCGTTTAATCCTTCGATACTCAGAGAATTCCAGCGACGACTTCAGATCCTCGTCGCTGCTGCTGCTACTGCCGCCGGCGCCGTAAGAGCGATTACCTCCCTGGAATCCTCCTCTTCCGAACGAAAGCGGGATAACATCGTCCCCACGTCGCGTACCTCTCTTCTCATCACCATCTCGTCCTCGCCTGCTCGCCATCGCTGCTTCATTCCCAAAACCCTAGTTCCTTCCCGTCTTTCTCCTTCCGATGTGCACGCGAGCGAGAATTACGATGCAATCGTCCTTACGATGTGCGCGCGAGCGAGAATTACGATGCGGGCATGCGACCTCACTCGCGGAGAGGATTCTAGAACAAATCCAATACCTATGCAAGGAACTGAGTCGAACATGCTTTAAAACAGCAAATCTTGACAAATGGATTTTATTGGCCTTGCCTGCCAAGGCAAGGATATTGTGTTTAGACTCATTATAGATTATAGTAGCTTAAGGAATTTTGGCTCCTAGGTAATAGGTCTATTTTTATATGAGGATTTTTGAAAGATGATATTTTCCCTTGTGTTAAAACTTGAGATTAGTTATAGAGTTGTAATATCTTGAAGGATTTTGGTTTTTTAGAGGATATTTTGAAGATTATATTTTTGCATGGCAAAATGTATTTGAGTTTCCATAATTCTTCTCTTGCCTTAAGATCCTTTTTAATGTAAATGGCAAGGCCACATTGTGACTCACCCCTTGTTTTTATTTTTATTTTATTCTATTTTTTGAGGGGGAGGGTTTTCAATTGTGAGTACCCCAATTGGAAAAAGGATGACAGGAGTGTTGAACCAAACTTGGTATTTAGAGCCATTTTAGATGAGGGTCCAAGGTCCAACAAAATAGAGCAATCCTATTGGCTGAGAGCCATAAATTGCACCCACAGCCTTTAAACGAGGTCTAACACCAAAAAGTGGCAAATTGAGGCTAAACTTACATGGCACCATTTTGGAGGGAAAATCAATTGGTTCAAACCAGAATAAATAAATTAAATTAAATTAAATCAAAAGGAGACGTCATGATTTGAAGAACCGATATGCATGCCAGGGTCCGAGGCAAGTTCCAGCTCAAGGATTTAATTTGTTTCAAATGATACCAAATTGGTTCCTGTGAATTTGGACCCTCAACCCCATCTAAAGTGGGCTTGAGTTTAAAACCAAAGCAAGCACCAAACAGCCCAAACCTTCTTCTCTCTTTTCAATAACTCTTGCATTGTAGGTCTAAAGCAGTGTTGGCTGGTTATTGAATTTTTTTCATACTCATTAGGTAATTTTTTTCAATTAAAAACATTGAGTACCAATTAGGTTATCAATATTTTGCGGGTAATAGTCATTGATTATGTATAAGGGTAGGTTATTAAATAACCAGTTGATAATCATTAGTTATTTTATTGATTATTAGTCAGTTATAGGATTTTTAAAGTTAATTTCTTATTATTTTTTAAATTTTTTATCATAAAAATGTTTGATGTTTTAGGATTGATAAGCTAGCCAGATGATAATCAAGTCATTTGAGTAAGATCCTAGATTTTGAATTTTTAACATTAATTGGTTAGGTTATTAACTGGTTATAAAAAAAATGAATAATCAATTGGTAGGTTATTAATACCTGGATTGGTAAATGGGTCAAAACTCAAAAACCAGCCAACATTAGTTTAAGCTCTCTGAAAATTAGGAAACCACATCAATGCACCCTTACCCATCATCAAAGGCTTTTCAACAATACAAAAAACATGAGGACTTATTCAAGAAATATTGTTTCTCATATGAAAAAAGGATTCCATTGTTTGACTTTGGGTTTTCATAATGTTTATCTCATTCTAGAATTATAGTGGATTGTTGCACAGCGTGTTATGACTGGTAGGAGCCTGTCACAAAATCGATCACATCATCACGAGCTAATTCATTCACCGACAAAAGTTCATCCACAACGCAGTTCCATTTCTGCCCTTGCAATACATGAACAGACTACTTGCACACTCCTTAAACTATTATAAGGATATCAATGCCTCGACATCTAGCATCGAAGTCGAGGATTTTCAGACAATTGCTCATACTCCCCAGCCTCAATGTACTAAGTCAACTGCAGTGGCGACCAGCTGGGATCTCATACAACACGAGACCCATATAACTAACATCCCTACT
>Ga0116231_10009350_pt1 | contig 16607 bp, 13 predicted proteins | sample S1TSphgellanicum_2_FD_89695 | JGI IMG/M metagenome (GOLD analysis project Ga0116231, IMG submission 89695) | Host-associated microbial communities from peat moss isolated from Minnesota, USA - S1T2_Fd - Sphagnum magellanicum MG | ecosystem: Host-associated > Plants > Peat moss > Unclassified...
CTTGGCCGCGTCTCTTTCTCCTGTGGATAGAGGAAAACCCCTGCCACGTCGTTCTTCCTCCCCTCTCCCCCCCCCCCCCCCCCCCCACTCTCCGCCCGTCAGGCCCAGAGAACTCTCGGGAACACTAAAGAGAACACGATCTTTCCACGTTCCCACGTTCTTTCGAGCTTCTTTGGGAGTGGGTACTTCCTGGGAGTTTTTCTATTGGCTTCCAGTCCCCTGGTTAATTAACCATGGTGGTTAGTTCAGTTGAGGTTAATTCCCAATTGAGTCATGTTCACATGAGCTCTTCAACATCTAATTTTTTTTTCCTTTCCTCCCCGGAATCACGACAAGCAATAAAACACCATCATCAAGGACCATTGTTATGTGTAATTTTGTCCAATTTGAAAAGCTTTTTTGAAGCTTCCTTTTATTATATCAAAGCCCATGTTCTATTCACCATTCACCATCATGGTCATAATTGATCAAGTAGACGACCATCAACATAAGAATGTGAAACAAATCACTAAGTCATTCCAATATAAATGTGGGGTTTTAAATTGTTACATGCACCAAGAAAGAACAAACCTTACAATTGTGATTGATTACGAAGAAAATGATCAACACAAGAAATGCACCAAAAAAAAAGAACAAACCTGACTAGCACGATCGATTATAGGAAGAAGATGATCAACACAAGAAATGCATTAATAAAACCAAAGGAAAAAAAAGCTTATGAATATCACGATCATGACCAATAAGATCATCTTCTTCCTAATCGATCATGCTAGTGAGGTTTGTTCTTGGATCAATTAGGATGACCAAGAAGATGATCTTCTATAAATCTATAAACATCCATAACCAATGATTTTATAACATTATTTCCAGGCACTACCCAGACAGACATCACTGTTGCTTCAATATATAAGATTAAAAAAAAAATCTTGGTAGTATACATACAAATGAACATTTATTTTGTGAAATTTGTTCATATCTTGTTCAATTCATCTTAGTGACGGTGTAGGTGGAGACTAGTCAATAATGTTTCAATAATTTGGTTACAAGTGACAATGTGTTGCTAGAGTTTTTTTTGGTTTTTTTTTATCCCACCAATTTTAAGGGGCCATGCATGACTCCCTAATTTGTGAATCATTTTTTGCAATTTAAAATGCATTAGATGCACCTAAAGGATAGCTTCAATTTTTTCTTTGGACACCATAAACAAATAATAAGCATTTTGGGCAAATTTGAAGACCTTGGAACACTTAAAATGTACATACATTAGCCTACTTACCTTACAATGGACAATTTTGTACCTTAATTTATTTTAATATTGAAAGAATCCTTCACATGTGAATCTTAAACCCTATTTTAACCATGTTATCCTTATTAAATGATATTTTGACACACATATAAATGATTTTTATAATGCATGCCAAAAGCATTGAAAAAAAATATTATGTGTCAAATAAGGTGTCTTTTTAGATTTAGAAAAAAAATTAAAATGTTTTTCTAACACCATATTCACAATTAAATTTTCAATATCTTTTCCACCAATTTGCATTCCATTTGTAAATAAATAAAATTTTAATTCAAATAAATTGAAATTGAAATTGAAATTGAATTGGAATTCCAATTCAATTCAAGTCGCATGCAATGAATGCCATTCAATATTTTCATTCGAATGAAACTTAAATTTCACAAAATCAATTCATTTTCTAAATTAATTAATCAACTGATTGTCGCTTGTAGCATTTTTTTTTCTTCAGAAAATCAATGCATTTTTTAATCAATTAATCAATTGATTGTTACTAGTAGCAAGTAACAAAATGAAGCCAACGTAAATAAATAAATAAATAAATAAATGAATTGACATTTCTTTTTTTCAGTGAATTTTCATATCCTCGTGAGCAAAAAGAAAAGGAAAAAAGAAAAAGAAAAAAGGCCAATGTGATTTTTATAAAGGCTTGTACGAAACCCTAATTCTTGTCCTAACTGAAAAACCCTAATTCTTGTCCTAGCTGAAAAACCCTAATTTTCCTCTTCTTCACTGAGGAAACGCTAGTCTTCATTGTCGCGGAAGAAACCCTGATCTTCCTCGCTGATCAGAAAACATGTCGCAGTAGGAGGAGAAGGAGAGGACGCGCGCGCACAGGCAGGCACGGCGGGCGGGAAGGATCGCAATCGAAGCAAGGGGCGATGCCCGGGTGCCAATGGATGGTGCGGATGGCACCCCAAGCACTGGTTCCATATCTGGTCGCAGGAATGAGCTGCAGCATGTTGAGGTGTGAGTTGAAAAGTTGGAGTGGAATGTCGGCTGTGTTTTCTTCTTCGAGGGGATTCTCGGCGAAGGCCGCGGGGGGATTACTTGCAATGGCGAATGTGAGTAAGAGGAACTTCGGGGAGGCTTACGAGCAGCTGAAGGGATATCTGCAGAAGGCGGATTTCGTAGCCATAGATCTGGAGATGACGGGAGTGGAAAGCACGATGTGGAGACGGAATTTGGAGATGGACACATGTGAGACACGGTATCAGAATCTTAAACACAGTGCTGAGAAGTTTGCAGTTTGGCAGTGTGGAGTTTGTCCCTTTCGATGGGACGAGAGCGGTAAGAAGTTCATCGCATTCCCGTTCAATTTCTCTATCTTCCCCCGTAATGAACTCGAGCTGGATATGCCATCGCGCGCTTTCTTCGCTCAGACATCTTCGCTAGAGTTTCTTGCCAAGCACAAGTTCGATTTCAATACGTGCGTGTACGACGGCATTTCTTACTTATCCAGGGATCAAGAAGCTGCAGCAAGGTCCCAGCTAGGGTTAGGGTTAGGGCCCGGATGTCATGTGAAGAAGCAAAACTTCACAGTGGAGCCTGAAATCCCGTTAACAAGATCAACAGATGTACTGTTTGTGGAGAGGATCCGTGAACAAGTGGGGAAATGGCGGGATGGTTTGCTCAGTAGGCAACCGAAATTGCATTTGACACATGGTGCAGGAAGCAGTGGAGTGAGTGTTGCAAAGCTGGACTCAATCCCACTTCCACTAGATCCAACCAAAGAAGATCCAATCCTTCCTCAGCAGGAGATTGCAGTCAGTTCAGGATTCAGCAGCATGAGGCCCACATTGGTGCTGAACTCGATGAGCCCATTTCAGTCAAAGCTTGTGAAGCAGCTATTGTCAAAGGATTTTGATGATCTTGTAGGGGTGGTGAAACAGAAGGGATCTGCAGGTACCACCACTGGGAACAGGAGCCAGAGCCAAGTACAAGTGATTTATACTACTTCAATGGAGGATAAGAACCAGTTGTTAGAGGAATTGGCTGAGGAGGAGAAACAATTGCTGGAACTTAGTGTCTCAGAGGCAGTTGGGTTTCGGAAAGTCATTGATGCAATTTCAGAGTCGGGCCTTCCTGTCATTGGCCACAACTGTATTCTTGACATGATGCATGTGCACAGTAAGTTTATGGCACCTTTGCCATCAAGTGTGGCCGAGTTTTCTTCCTCTTTGCAGAGTCTGTTTCCTTGTATAGTTGATACCAAGTATCTTCTTCGCTTGGAGCCAACCTTGCGACGAGTGCTAGCAAATCGAAGTACTTCTCTGGCCATTGTCTTCTCCCACATCTGCCAAGGTTTTGCAAACCAAGCTGTGGCGTCAGGGAGGTTTTACTTTGGCAAGGGGAAAATTCTTAACACTGCTTTCTCAAAGGTTGTGGTAGAAGTTGCAGATGATTTCCGCAGGTATGGAGGCTCAAAGGATACAGGTTTGAAGCATGAGGCAGGATTTGATGCCTATATGACTGGAGCTGTATTTGCACAGGCATGCCATCTTCTACAAATTGATGTGTCCACCATCCGAAACTTACCTCAGGCAGTGAAAGATGGTGATGCTGGTCTTGCAAGCTTTGTCAATCTTTTGGCCTTGGGCTGGGTTGGCAATATGGCACTAGATTTGGCCTCTGGGAAAGAGGCTACAGGAGTAAAAGCATTTCGTGGTCCTCATCCTCCTGCCAATCGCCACTCGTCTAACTCCACTGTTGTATTAGTCTGGGGATTCCCTGCAGGATCTGAAGAGCATGACCTGCGACGGATTGTTCAGGATGTTTTCAAGCAAGATAGACCTGGCCCACCTTTGGATGTCATCTTGGTGGACAAGAGTGCAGCATTCATCAAGTTTAGGGAACCTGCTGTCATGCAGCAGTTTTTTCAGCTCATTCAAGATCAAAAGACTGCATCTACATACCCAACTATCTCACCAGACCTGCGAGCTGCTCCATATGAAGCATATGAGTGTCTCTGCAAGTCTCCATTGAGTACAGAGCTTCTTGCAGACTCTGCACACATTTTAGGCTTGGGTCACCATTTTTCCCAAGGAAGTGAAATCCACAATGACTCCTTCTATGATAATGTGCCGGCTCTTCCTAGGTCTCAAGAACATTTTGAAGCAGAAATAATCCCATCTGCCATGTCCCAGGAAAATTCTGATATGAGACATGATATTGGGTTGGAAGAAGAGAAGGAGATAGGGAGTGATTTGTCAGTTGCTTTCAATTCTAGTGAAGGTGCAGCAGACCATTTGAGAGAAGAAATCATGTTGGAGATTTCAGATGATGTAGAGAATAGGTTAGATCTAGGAAACATTGAAGAGACCAGTAATGGAGACAGGAGGTTGCTGATCAACAACAGTGAAAATCAAGAGACAGGACAACAAGCCACATCAGGGAGTGATTTGGGGATTGCAAGAGATAGGAAGGATGCTTGTACTGTAGAACTTAGTTGCAATAGCTGGACAAAGCAGTCTTTTAGTGAAGATCAAGCAGTGTTTATTAGCCCTAATTTTACAAAACACACATGAACTAGAGAATCAGGGGATGGGAGCAAATGCTGAAAAGATTGACAGTCCCTTGTTCTGTCTGCCACATCAAGCACGAGTATCAACCTTTTATTCTTTTGTAGGCCCTACCCTCAGTCTGTAAGACAGTGATAAAATTTTGAACTTTCTTTTATGGCTTCCATGTGTCCCCTAGTGGATGGTCTGTCATGAGAGGTGAAGTCACTGTTACTGTACTGCAGAGAACAGCAGACAGGAGGTTTATTCTTTGACACTTCTACTAATCATTATGGCCTACTGATAATCATGGTCATTCAGTGTTGTTGGACTGGGTAAGTGAGTTTCCTGTCCACAGGGAACATGGAATTTGTGATTGGTGTCTTCCATCAAAGACACCAATCATCTACAGGTTACCATTCTAAGTTCTCCACTTAATTTTGACGTGTCTCTGCACAGCAAGGATCAGTAGAGAAGATGTCACTGTCTTTGCACACACAATCATGTTGTGGCCAGTGACAATCTAGTTTAGGGTTGTTTTGTGAAGTGATTGGACAAGGATTAGCTGCAGATTGAGGTCAACACCTCTGGAAACTTGCATTGCAAGGTTTGGTTTGGCATGGAGTAATAAGGTGATTTGCATGGACTTCGTACTTGCTGAGTCACAGATAGGGACTTTGGACACTGGCTGTGTTGGGCCGGCTGCACTGGGACTGTGAGATGAACCCTATGGGGACTGCCACCTGCAGAACCCAAGATTGGTCTGGATCATCCACCAGAGTGCCACAGTTAAAACTCATCTCCAAGGAATGAACCTTGAAGCTCCAGTCATGATGTCTAGGCCATCCAGACTGAAGAGTGTCAGGTAACTGAGTTGTGGTAACTATTGTGAAGTAGTGTGTACCATGGGTGAGTGGTAGGTGATGTCATTGTGGCTGTGGCCCATGCTGGTTTCACTCGCTCTAGCCTGTCCCTAACCGTTTTTAACTGCCCTTCAGCCTCTTGCATGTGAATCACAACTGAACTATGCATGTGGTGGAAATCACTGTAGAGATTTCCATCTTGCCCTTTCGTCTGCAGACTTTCCCTCTCATATTAGTGTAGCCGCAGAAACACCTTGGAATTTTTTTTGTTTCCAGAGGATTGTATATCTAGCTCATTGAGAGTTGTTGCAGATTACCAAATAAAAAGTGTGCATGGTTGTACGCTTGTTTTGTCATTTCTGACCTCAGTAGGATTTTGGTTGGGCATGACAAGCACATGGAGTGAAGCCCATTGTCTTTAAGAAATCTTTGTTAGTGTGTGCTGTTATTCTTGTGCTGCTTCAAATGGTAGCCTGTTTTTGGTAGCCTGTTTTTTCCCTTCTGGTCAACCATTTTCAATGTACCCTTTTACCCTGCTGTTTCAATTGCTGACTTCTGAGAGTTCAACAATTTGAAGTAGACTATTGATGCTGTTGTGTGCAGTTCTTATTTTCTTTGGAGCTCCTTAGAGCAAGAACAGACTCAAATTGAGGCATGTAGAAAGGAAGGGGAGACTGTAACAGGTGCTGAGGACAATGGTGGGCATCATGAAAGCACCTTCATCAGTGCACAATGACTGCAAAAAAGATTACATTGATGAAAGATATCAACAATTTAGTGTTCCTCGCAAACGTGCAGTAAGTTCTTTCCTCTCCTAACTTTTGTACTTCCTCATCTCCCATGGACACAAATTTGGTGATATTCCTGAATGATCACAATCTTCTTCTTTCTTTGGGTGTGATACTACAAAACTGTGACGCATTTATTCACTAGTAAATCTGGAACTCTTGTTTGCGAATGTAGGGTTCTGACCTAGATCGACTTCCAAAGGCACCCCCATCATCAGTCCATGGAAGCTGTGTCAGTGACTACATTAATGAGAAGAGCAATGTGGGCCGCACAAAATTCTCAGTGGTAATTCTACTTTCAGCTTCCTTCATTCAATTCCAAATCAATGTAATGTGGTACCCAATTGCTTTCCCAATCATTTCTCTTATGGACAATGGGAGAACAATGTGAGGGATAGAATCAAATGCCATATTTGTGAAGAATATCAAGTTGGTGTATTACTGTCCGAGACATGTGATGTTAGAAGAAGAATTGATCTCCAAGAGGGTATGATGTGCTTTAGAGTTGTGTGTGAAAGGAGAATATGTTGTGTTTGTGGATTTTGTGCATTCCACATCAATTAGGCATCAAATTAGGTATATCAGGTTTTCTGGTTTTCAAATCCTTTTTTTCTTTGGGTCATCAAAGAAAGAAACCTTAAAATCTCAAAATGAAGGAGAAACAATGAAGGAGAACTTGTTGGGTTTCAACAATGGTTATGGTCATGGATGTAGCTTTCAAAAACAAGTGAAGTCAAATCTGAACTCTTTGGCAAAGAAATGTGGTTCTCCAAAGCTCAAACGGTAATGCTCACTCAATTTTGACATGTAGGTTTATCTCAAGAAGCAAAAGATAATGGAAGTTTTTAGTTTGCCTCTTCATTTGATGCATTTGTAGAACTTCATTTTGAACTTTCAAACAATAGTTCAAGGGATTTTTTGTTGTTTCACATGCGTAGTGTTCATATGAGCACATCCATTATGATGTTTTGATGGGAGTTTGGAGATCATTTGGTTTTGCAAATGTTGATGATAAAAATAAATCGACAGATTTGGAACTCTTAGTGGATCAAACAACATTAAGTTATTTTATTCACATAATTCGATTTCTGTAATTCAAAATGCTTGCAAGATTTGACGTTGATGTTGGTGGAATGGAAAACCAACAGAATAAAAAAAACAAAAATGGGGATAATAATGCAACCCATAGAATTACACGAAGGCAATTGGAAACAGACACACCACCAGTAACTGACACCGTGATCATCAACACAAGTGACATCGATCGGATTAAGGTTGGTTGTTTTTTCACCCATGGACAATATCGTTGCAACTTGCTTTTGGTCAATTTTAATAAATAATAATTACCTGATAAGTTCTTTCTGTGTGCTTCTTTTAGATTCTGAATTTACAATATGACTTATTGTTACACAAGAACGATTAAATGTTCAAACAATGACTATTGTGAAAATCTCATTTTTCCTTTTGACTTGTTTTTGTTAGCTAAAACAGAGGTTCGAGAGTAACTATAGCAGTTGTACAGGTAGGAGCAGTGAAAATATATGTAGCAGTAGTGGAGGTGCTCAAGAAAATGGAAAGATAGGAATGAAACTTAGTTTACCATCGAAATTGATGGTTTTCTGAGTTTCACTCCCTCTTGAATGCTAATGTACTTTTTTGCAGGTTTTTTGAAAAATCTCACCCAGTGTATGACCAAACTCAGGGTTCTAGTGCGGTGTTTGTGTTACTTTGCGGATAACTCTAGTGTATTTGATGTGTGGGTGGGTGTATTTGTGTGTGGGACGAGTAGAAGAAAGCCATTATCTTGACCCCAGAAATTCTACAAAAGATGAAGAAAGAAAAGGATGATGAACAGGATCGCAAAAATGCAATTGCTAACCAAAGGAAAGCTCTCATGTTGAAGGTAAAGAGATCCATATGGCTTGGCTTGTAGGTATACGAAACTTAATTTCTTTTCATAAAATTATGGTTTAATTATCAATAATACATTTGAAACTAAATATTGTTATGGATGATGATGTGTAGTTGGAGGCCGAGCGTAAGAAAAAAAGTGGACCCATGTCTGATACTGAAGTATTGAAAAGACAAAATGATGCCATGTAAGTTCAAGGAATTTGCACTCGAAACGGCGACATTTAAATAATATCAAATGTGAAGTAATTATTTTTCATTGGTTTTAATTTAATATTTCTGAAATGATCATATCTATGGAATATTTAACATAATTTGTGTAATTCTTTTATAACACTATAAATCACACAATTTTATCAATGATGGGTTTATACACAAATATTCGAACCCATAAATATATTTTTCATTATTATTATTATTATTATTATTATGGTAAATTTTGGTGATCGAATGGTTTGGACACAGGATATTGGAGGAGGCAGTGAAGGCCTTTGAAGAAAGATTAGATGATGTCAAGGAAATGAACAAGATATGTACTTATTCAAGATGTGTAACCGTTCGAGATGGACAAAAAAATGACAAGGTTAGAAAGAGCTTGTATTAAACTCAGAAATAAAGAAGTGAAATAATTTTTTTTTTTAAAACATGTTTTAAGGTAAAAAAAGATGACCGAAAATATGATTGAAATACACAAAGTAATTCATGTAATAGACTTGGATATGTGCAAGCATTTAAAAAAAAATATTAAACAAAGCCATTGAGAAATTTTTACATTTTATAAAATTATTGAGTGTCTCTCCAAGGTGTTAAATGGGACCCCTGTAGCATGTGGATCAGGGATTGGTAGAGGACCTGATGTTATTAGTTTGTTAAACTTGTGTTTATGAGATAGATCAACAAATACAATGCTGAAAAAGAAGAGAACATGAGGCATCATTACATAATGGAAGCTGCTCGAAAAAAACTTATTGCATATTATGACGATATTGAAGAAAAAAAGAAGGTTGAACGATATGCGGGTGCAGTTGTCATTCGTCAACAAATTGCGGTATTTATTCTTATATATGTATATAAATTAACACGATCCTTATGTATGATCATTGATATATTGAATCATATGGATGAACATTCAATGACATAAATAGTATGCATGGTTCTTATACCAATTCATTTATTCAATACTAGTGAAATGGTGATGTCTAATTAGGTAGGAGGACTTAAATACTTAAATAAAATATTTACTTGTTAGCCATAATGATTATCAAATTTCTTCATTTACAATATGGAGTTTGGGCAAATGATTTTTACAATTATAAATCTTCATATCCTTGAATGCTAAGCACTCAAACACAAAAGTTTGCATGGCAACCTTTAGATCCATAGATATTCAACATTTTCAAAACCAAACTTGTAAGTATCACTAAGAATTGCGACAACTACACAAAAATCATACAATCTTAGATGATGCACAATTATATTTCATACCAACAATTGTCCATCTTTAATTTTGCAATGCATTGATTGAATTCTCCTAGAGATGGATCATTTATCATCATGGGTCATCATGAGCTTGGTGAATCCATGAAATGACTTTTTTAAACACCACCAAAGTTCATGTTTTGTTGATTTGTGTCAAATAGTTCAACGAGCTTCAAAGGCAAATTGCGGACGAGGTTAAAGTCCAAGAAGGCCTTAAAATCAAAAGGGAAATTCAAAGAAGGAATGAAGAAGAGCTCAAAAAATTGGAAGCCAAAAGGTTGGCAGGTATTGCAATGATGAAAAATATGGTGAAAGAAAATGAGATGGCAGAAGAAGCAAGGAAAGAGGTGTGTTGATGCATAACTATATTAATAGTCCAATTGGTGTTGCCTAATATTTGAGTTTGTTTTCACAAACCCTTTTCCACAAACCTCTATAATCAATTTGCATAAATTATTTAAATACAATATTTAATCCATATGCATTTTGCTACTCAATTGGAAGTTTGAGGTTGAGAGCTCCATAGCCTAACCACCATTCAACAAGAAACATTACAATAAATGCACATTACAAAAATTAACTTGAGTAATGAAATTTTGTATTTGATTTATGTTCAATCAGCAACAAGATTGAAGTATTGAATTGCATTCATTCAAACAAAAAACACACTTGTGATTATTACACTAAACATTTGTGATTAAATTCAGCATTGTAAGAATGTGAAAGAGAACAAAAGAAAGTTTGATTGATTTCCTAGGCGAAGGAAAGAGAGATGATTGACGATGAAAAGCGAAGGATGTACAACCATGAGAAAGACATGAAGGAACAAGCATACCATGAAGAGGTTGAAAGGATACGATTGGAAAGAGAAGCGGAAACAGCTAGATTACGTGCTTTGCAAGAAAAGGCGTCCGACAAACAATCTCTTCTTGATGAGCTTCGTAATCAACGAATCCAGGCACATGAGCCCTTTCTCCCAAGCCTTCCAATTCTCTCCTCGTTTTCCATCATGTCCATAAACCATTTTTTACCATGTTGTTGGCCAAGGATAAATCACAAACACAAATGAAAATTGAAATCAACAAGTAGAGCTTGAAACTCCCTCTTGAGCTTTCATTAGCATAAATGCAAATGAAATTGAAATCAAGGGGTAGAGCTTAAAGCTCCCTTTCAAGTTTTCATTAGCTTAATTGCAAAGGAAAGTGCAAGCAAGGTGCAAAGCTTAAGCTCCCTCCCAAGCTTTCATTAGCTTAATTGCAAATGAAAGTGAAATCAAGGGGTAAAGCACGAAACTGCGTCCAAAGCTTCATTAGTGTTATTGCAAATGACACTGAAATAAAAGGGTAAAAGCTTGAACTCCCTCTCAAGCTTTCATTAGCCCAATTGCAAATGAAATTGAAATCAAAGGGGTAAAAGTTTCAAACTCCTTCTCAAGCTTTCACTAGCCTAATTGCAAAAAAAAAAGTGAAAGCAAGAAGGTAAAACATGAAGCTCCCTCTCAAGCTTTCATTAGCCTAATTGCGAATGCGATTGAGATCAAGGGGTAAAGCTCGAAGTTCCCAATCAAGCTTTCATGAGGCCTAACTACAAATGAAATTGAAAATCACATGGTAAAAGCTCGAAGCTCCCTCTCACATACAATGTTTGATATGTCTTCTTGTAGGAGGCACATGAGAGGGAGTGGAGGGAGAAAGAACATGCCGAGGCTGAAAAACTACGACTGATGAATGAAGAACTTGCTTTCGCACGAGAGCAACAAAAGAACATGAAGATGAAAACATTGGCTGACCTGGTAAAAACAACACCCAGTATATTATGGCTCCTAATATAGGTATACTCTGTTGAATAATTGTGAACAAATTGAAATTCAATTGTTCCTCTCAACTTTTCTTATGGGTATGATCTATTTTGACAGGCATTGACAGAGCAAATGAACTACTACAAAATACTGAAATTACAACGTGAAGGGTTGGAGAAGGCCAAACTGGAAGAAGAACAGCAACACAAAACACGTATAAAGAACAGGGATGAGATTCTAGCGCAAATACGAAAGAAAGAGGAACTGCGCGAACTGGCACTTAGAGAGAAGTTTGCCGAAGGTGAAAGGCTTAAACAACAAATGAGAGTTGAAAAATTGCGCTTGGAACAAATCAAGGAGCGTAAACTGAACGAATTGGATAGGGATGGTGTTCCTGCCAAATACAAGGTGGATCTTATAAAGAAAAAGGTTGGATTGTGCTAGACAAAACACAAGGTGCTCTCAAGTTCAGGTAGAAGATGATTCTCACTTCCCAATGGCTGCAATCATCTGTGGTAGCTAAAGTTCTGTTAACAGTTCAGGCGCTGAACTGTGATATTTTTTCATCTCCTCTATGTAAACAAACTCTCAACCAATGAGTTCACTGGTGATACTTGCTTCATCTGACAATGCTCTCTGTGGCCACCAAAATGTTCATTTCATCAGTGATACTCTCCTTCATATCTTTTTTCCTGCAAATCTAACCATCTACTACAATAAGGAGACCAATTTCACAGAGCTGTGTGACAAGAGTAAGAGCTTCATGCCTTGGCATGGGCAACTCAGCTACTTGTACAGGTTCTGGAAATGCCATAGTGAGCTCCTCGAGTGCTGGAGCTGCATCTAGAGAAAACACTAGCCGTCCATTGGGTGATAATGGCTCCATACAACTTTCGTCATCACCCTCATTGTGCAAAACCCTTCTATTGCTCAACATATGATACACTACTGCTGAGTCTTCTTCCACAACTAGTCTTGCAACATCTGGTGCCACAAGCCTAACTTTGGACTTCCATAGTTGTTTTCCTGTCAAGTGGGCAGCAGGCATATTACCTGTGCCCCTGGTTGCTAAGCCGTTTTCTTCACTGCCAGTGGCAAGACTTGGCAGAGGCAGTCGTGACTGCAAAAATTTCACTGCCAGCTGATCGGCAGCAGAATCCCAAGGGATACTTTCCATGACTAAGTTCATGCACTGCATACCCTGCTCAATGAAGAGAGTTCTCTCAGGATCATCCTCTCTCTCAGAGTGAGCCACACCCATGTAATCTGAGTAGCCTCGTGGAAGGTTTTGTCGCAAGAGCAAGTGATCTTCAGTTGCCAGCTCCAATGCCCGTGGAACAGCAAGCTCAAGAAAATCAGCCCAGCAGTTCCTTTGTCCTACCGAGACAGTTATGTGAAGAGAGTGCATGTCAGAAGCTGCTTTCGCTTGATGAATTGTGCCTCTTGGCATGTACCTGCCACCAAACCAGATTTCAGAATCAGTAGCACCATGAAACTTTTCAGCTACTACCTAGTTGCATAATCATAACTGTAACCTGCACTGGCTGTAAGCTACAAAGAATCTCCATATGAAATCTAAACTTGGATGAGAATTGAGAAATCTCCATACTCATGATTAAGAAAGATAGAAAAAAGTTAAAACTTCTCCTATTAAGTCAAAGAAAGACTTCCAGATTTGGACAGAATGGTGAAGAAGGGAAAAAAACAAAAGGGGAAAAACTTAGAAAGAAAAAATGAAAAACAAAGCATACACACAAATGCAGTATGAATAAGAACTAACAGAAGGAACATGAGCCTGTCTGAGCTTTGACATCTAAGAGATCATTGACCACAGGTAAAATAGCTTTGTAGAAAGAACTAAGCCACTTAGAAGTACCAGTAAGAGAAGTGGAACTGGAAGTTCATCCCATTGGGTGTTGGGGCTAAACTTCAGTTTAATCAGAATTTTGTGAAACTACCGAACAGCACAAAGAAACAGAAAAAGACATGGACCACACTTCTCACCACTAAAATTATGAGCCATGATTGCAAGCATGATGAAATGTAAGGATTTCTGACTCAACAAGATTTGAGACTACATACATACCAACCGGAGAATTAAGCTCAGAGAAAACCAAAGAACCAAGAATCCATGTTTGAAAGAATACATCTGAGAGCCGACAAGAATATCATTTCTTTTGGGGTGAAGAGGAGGGAGGGAAGCTCAGATGGGTTGTTTCATCTGCGTAGTAGAGAACAGTAGAATCCACAAAGAAAGAAAAGAAAAACAATATGTGTTGTGAGCTAAGAATGAACTCACAAGATGTCTCCGGCCTCAAGTACAACATCCAGGATAGGCTTGCCAAGATCAAGCTGCTCAAAATTGGGGCTCGAAAATTGTGGAAGCACTTCGGAGGATGAGCGTGGCCGATAACATTTCCAGTGCTTCTTTCCCTCTGTTTGAATCACAAATGCTTCAATGTCATCATAGTGTGGACTAAATCCTTGAGATCCAGGAGGTGTAAGATAAGCATTGCAGCCTGCCACTGATCTCCAGTATCTTTCAAATGCTGACAGCATCCAGAAAATTGGATCACTCCAGCGCTGCGGATGGAGGATTCGCACTGACCAGCCCTTTGAGAACTTCTTCCATACTTTGCTTGGCTTTGCATCTCCATCAGATGAAAAGGTTGATCGGGCACCATCTTCATACTTGGTGACATCCAAATTCACTCCATATCTGAAAGAAGAACAGACAAGATTTGCAACCCCCCCCCAAAAAAACAGTTCCACAAAATCAGAAGTTCTGCTGCAATCAATCAATCAATCTGTTGAGAAAAGAACAAAACAGGTGTGTGTAAAACCTCTGACAACAAAAGTTCTTCAGAGCTTCAAGGAGAGCTTGTTGGAGTTGTTCTTGTGGGGTTTAGGATCTTTGAAATGCGTTTGCTCAGAGTTTGGTGTTTTTTTGCACCTGAGTGAAAAGAGAACAGGTGTGTGTACACTCTAAAACCTCTGACAACAAAAGTTCTTCAGAGCTTCAAGGAAAGCTTATTGTTGGAGTTCTTCTTGTAGGGTTTTAGGATCCTTGAAATGGGTTTTGCTTAAAGTTTGGAGGGTTTTTTGTTACCTGAGTGATTCTGTGAGAAGAGAAGAAAACAGGTGTGTGGAAACCCTAAAACCTCTGACAACAAAAGTTTTTCAGAGCTTCAAGGAGTGCAAGCTTGTTGGGGAGCAGCGGCTTGTTGATGGAGGAGTTCATCTTCTTGTGGGGGTTTAGGATCCTTGCAAAAAATGGATTTTTGCTCATCAGAGTCATGGGTGGGTGTTTTTTGTTGTTGTTACCTTAGTGATTGTGTCTCCAGCAGCTTCTCTATGTCTGCTTTGCCAAACCAGCCATCGTAGAAGCTGCGGTTGTGAGGACGACGGATGAGGAACGGCTTCCGCTCCCAAAACTCTGAGTGAAACCTCTCCAGAGACAAGGGAGACAGAACCCACTCCACGAATCTATCAGCAGCCCCTGGGATTCTGTCATCTCCTCTTCTAGCCGCCTTCTGCTCCTGCTGCTTCCCAGTAGTAGTAGTCTCGCCATCACCATCACCACCACACTCTTCTATTGCGGTACGCAAGTCCTCGATCACTTCCACCTCAAAACCACGAATGTACTTCACTGCCTCCGGATCTCCACCATCTTCTTCTTCCTCTGGGAGCATCGCATCGGCATCATCATCGTCGTCATCATCATCATCATCTTCTTGTTCTTGCTCTCCTTCTTCTTGTTCTGCTTCTTCTTCTTCTACTGCTACTACTTCCTCTTCGTCGTCCGATTCCTTGCATTCTCCATTTCCTTCAGCAGCAGGAGAACATTGAACCTCGTGCTTGGATCGCTTCCCTAACCGCCGCCGCCGCCGCAGCAGCATTGAACCGTTTCCCCGTTGCATCGCTCTTGATTACTGCGAAAGGCGCTTCAGGAAACGGAATGCGTCCCACAACTACCTTGACCTAGAAGACGGACCAACAAGATGCAGCGAGGTCGCGACGACGACGACGACGAGTCCGGATTCTTCATCACTACGCGTCATCATCGGCATTGAAGAGTGCGCTACAAGATCACCACCTCTAGATTTTCAACAGTTTTAGCTACGCGTGTAAGAATAAGTTCTGGATCGAGGTTTTGAGGGCCCTGACAAGGCGCGGAGCACGCGAGACAGACACACACACAGCAGATGGCGCTGGATGCGAGAGGGCAGCGAGTGCTAGCATGGGGTACCGCGCTCCTCCTCTTCGTTGCGCTCATGATCGTCACTCCCAGAATCCCACAAGACCAGAAGTATCATCAGTTCGCGGATCGACGCAATTTCATCGGTGAGTGACATAGCGAGCTTCGCTTGTCTGCCTGCCTGCCTTCCTCCTCTCCTCCTCCTGCTCCTTATTCTTCTTCTTCTCGCAAAATGCGTTTGCTGCGGGGATCGTTAGGGTTTTGGCAAGGAAATGTTCTCAATGCAGACCTGCAGCAGGGATCTGGTTTTGGGGAGAAGGGAAAAGGTCTTCATGTGGAAAGAAGCTCCTCTGTGACTTGCTTTGACATGAAGTTTTGGAGCTTTGAGAATTCTGCAGACCCGGGGATTGAAAGCTGCACCCACACACACACACATACAGAGAGTAGAAGATGGAAGTAGGAGTTTGTTTGTTGTGGGTATTTCTGCATTCTGCATACAGAAAACAAAACTCTGGATTGTAGGTATGTATCCAGACTGTGGTTTTCAAAGACCGGATCTGGCAACCACCACAGACCCACCTTCTTTTTTGCTGATGAATCACTTCTTCCTGATCCGTAGTTCTCTCCATTCGGATCATGAGGAATTTAGGGCACAAGTGCTGCTGTTCTCTCATTTGGACAATGAGGGATTCAGGGCATAAGTGCCACTGTTCTCTCATTTGGACAATGAGAGATTCAGGGCACAAGTGCTGCTGTTCTCTCATTTGGAC
>Ga0116231_10009352_pt1 | contig 16605 bp, 10 predicted proteins | sample S1TSphgellanicum_2_FD_89695 | JGI IMG/M metagenome (GOLD analysis project Ga0116231, IMG submission 89695) | Host-associated microbial communities from peat moss isolated from Minnesota, USA - S1T2_Fd - Sphagnum magellanicum MG | ecosystem: Host-associated > Plants > Peat moss > Unclassified...
AGATTGGGATAAAAAGAACGGAGCACAACAAGAAAGAGAAAATGGGGGGGGGGGGGGGGGGGGGGTTTCCATTAAGTTCCCAATGGGTTCTCATTAGGTTCCCAATATGTTCCCCAAATTCTCAATGTGTTCCTCAACACGTTCTCCATAGCACCTCACTTTTATCCCATATTCTTTGGCAGTTGTTGTCCTCCTTTCACCTGCATAGGTGGGCCAAAGGGGAGGAACTCTATACTACAAAATAGAACCTCCTATTTTGGGGAGCGTCCATAGTTTCATTTTTTTTGAGTGATAGGCCAATCAAATTGGCTCATTGCAGAAAAAAAATTGAACTTGGGAGGCACCTCATCTAATGAATAGGAGAGGTGAATAATATCAATGGATAGTTGAATGGCTGATGTGCTTGTATCAAGTGGTTATATTTTGTTAAGTGCGCTCTCAATGGGCAACAATTTCTTAAGCATGTCCTGTGGGAGGCAGTCAAATAGCTCTAGAATACATTTTAGATGAAGAATCATAATAAAATAATGAAACGCATTTTAGACTAACAAAATGCACAATTTAACAATGCCTTGGCAAGGGATTAGTAAATGAAGATGATTATTATTCATCGGTCAACTAGAAATAGAATTCGCACTTCTAGATAAGAGTGCAAAAATGTGGCATTTGGGGGGAGTCCTGAATAGAGGGTAACTTGGAAGCTTTTGCTATGTATGGTTTCATCCTTTGAGTGCCAACCCTATTTCATTAGTGTTGGGCCTTGTGGAGACTATTATATCATGTGCAACTTTATAGGTCCAAACCAGTGTTGTTGGGTGAGTTTATCCATTTGAACATTACTTATTTCATATTGATATTAGGAGTTTTTGAACTGGTACATATTAGTTTGATATAGGTATCAAGATTAATTTTATTATCATGTATCAAGTTGATATCAATAATTGTCAAAATGTCTAACTATCTGAGGTATGAACTCAAACATTGAAACATTACATACTAGGTGGTTAAATATATATACTTAGGTAAGTTCAAAAATCATTAATTTTTTTTCAAATTTTAATTTCAATTTAAGTGATCTCGCTATAACTTTGTCAACCTTCTTGTAAAAATATAATGATCTAATTGGTGTGTGTAAGTAAAGCACCAAACCATTGCTTGGTTCAATACCCCACATTTGACATTTGAAAATAAATTTTTTTAACACATTTTTATAAAAACTCTACCATACCAACCAACCTATAACATGAAATAACAAGTCCTCATAACCTTGCATAAACATTATTATTATTTTCCTTTTTAAAAAATATTAATGTTTAAAGATTGATAACCTACCTGGATAATAATTGGGTAGTCTAGGTAGGTTATTAGATTTTGAAATTCAATATCAAGTTGGTTACCAATTTAACTCATTATTAAAAAAAACAATAATTGCCTAGTTGAAACCCATTTTTGCGATATTGATGAAAGGTAAGGGACTCCGTTGGGGCCTTTGCAGGTTCTTGGCCCCAAACCATCCTCCTTCAGAGGGTCTCAAACCTGTAAAGCCCCTTGGGGGGATCGCTTACCCTACACAAAACTGTTTGGAGAGAAGGTTTCTTCAACTGAAGTCTATAATAATAACCATTTATTAGGTACGTAGTACCTACCTACCTGCACCACCAAATCCCAACTAGGTACCTACCAATGCAAGTTGATCAATAGCTTTTAAGATAGCCCACAAAAGGCATTTAGCGAGGCCTTTTGATAATTTCAAAATTGAAATGATTTTAGTTTTTGGAGCGCATTTTTAGCCCAAAAATCCCATGGAGTAAAACGACATAAAATTCACCCTAATCAGAACCGAAGTTACCTATTAGAGTTAACCTCAGTTAGTGCTCCCCACTCAATGCTCATTTTGCGTCATCAGTACTTACACAACGTTATTTTCCTGTCGCAAACAACCGCTAATTAGTGGTTACTAATCCCACTTATACTAATTACATCGTGTTAGTTGCGGCTTTTGTGCACGCGAGAAGAAACGGCCGAACACCAAGACGACACAGCAACAGACACAGCGAGAGAGAGACAGAGACAGAAGAGACAGAGGGAGCGCCGACGTTCGTCCCACAAATTTCTGCAAATTTTGTTTGTCTTTCGGAGCTGTTTTTTTATCATTGGGGTTGTTTTTGTTGTTGAATTTGAAGTAACAACAACAACAATAATAATAACTGCAGGTGGAGCTATGGTTCTTTTGTTGCTGTTCTTGATCTTGTTTTCTTGAGAAAGCGTTGCAGATTTTTGTGGGAGAGGAGGGTAGTAGCTGGTAGTCGTGGTGGAGTCGTGGTGTTTGGGGTTTTGGGTGGTGCACAGAGAGACACAGAGAGACAGAGACAGAGACAGTGTGTGTGTGTGTGTGTGCAAGAAAGGAGGACTCGTAGTTTCTGTCTGAGTTTCTCTAGATACGAAGAGAATTTTACAAGAATTATGGTTTGCCGGCAGTCTTGGGTCTCAATTGAAGGATAATTTCTTTCTGTCCGTTCTGAGAAACAGGAAAGTGTGTCTTTGGTCCGCATTGCAAAAGGGGTTTTTGTTTTTTCCTGTGAAGAAACAGCAGCAGCAGCAGGAGGAAGAGCAGAAGGAAGTGCCATAGCCTATTTCTGATGTTGGAATCACAAGTAAGCTTCCCTCAGGCAGCAGTCCCAAGGAGATGGAGCATTGGGCAACCTTCTTATGCAAAAGTGAACTCCTCCAACAACTCCATCATGGCTCCTTACATAGACTCGGATCTGCGTGTACCAGAAGTTTCACAGACAAGAAGAGGGAGAAGACGGCTGTGTGTTGCAGTCAGTGTGGTGCTCCTTGTGCTGTTGGTGGCATCTGTCACTGTTGTGGGGACAGCGGTAGGTGTAAGCCGTTCACGCAAGAATGCCGGAGCCGTAAGCTTGAAGAAGGGAAATGCAACTTCGGCTAGCTCGCTGGCTCCTGCACCGGCCCCCGCTCCTCAATCCTACTACAATGCGCTTGCCCCAATTCCTGGGACTGTCGACAACCTCGTCTTGGACCAGCTTTGCAGCTCCACCATGTAAGCCTAATGGCGATGACCCAACACTCTGTTCTCTCTCAGTATGTATGTGGCTCCATCTTCTGTCCCTTGGTAGAGAACCAGGAGGCAAGTCCATCCCTTTGCTGCGAAGTCTCACCCAGCTTCTGAAATTGGGGCTTTTGTGGTTTGTTTGCCAGGTACCCTCAGTTATGCAGCGAAATCTTCCATGCCATACCAGGTGCACAGAAAGGGGATCTGCAGCAATGGACTGTAATGGTGATGCAAATGTCAGAGCAAGCTGTGAATGAGTCAGTTTCCCTAGCTCTACAAATGAGCCATCTGCGAGAAAACCATGGAAGTGTGGCGCTGGAGCAATGCATTGAGGTTTTGATGGACTCTCTTGACCAGATCAACAGCTCCATGTACTTGGTGGCTGACATGGAGCTCCATCCTAGCCCTGCGACTGAGAGTGATGTCCAGACATACATGAGTGCGGCCATGACTGACATTGATACTTGTCAGCAGGGTGTGAGTGATGTTGGTGGGTGGAGTGGTAGTGCTGAACTCTGCGGACCTCGAGCCGATCACATCAACCAGTTGCTTAGCATTTCACTCACTTTTGTGAATGTCTTAGGCAATTCTGAATTTGGGTCGGGCCATAATCGACGACTTCTGACTGTACTACTGCCACCACAAAGTGAGCTACATAGAGAAGCCACTTCCAACACTCGAGCAGTGAGTAGGAGGAGTACCTTTGGGGGCCGCAGAGGTCTCCACTCTTGGAACTCCAAGCTAGGTCTGCATGACCTCAATGAGTTATCAGTCAACTCAGCTTCAAACATGGACAAATCCAGTGGAAGCAACAGCTTGGAAGCTTGATCTCCATTTTGACTCTCTGGGTGGGTAATGTAGAGTTCTTGTTGTTTGCTTTCTTACTTGCCCACACTTGACCTTACTGCACAAATGAAGGACTTCTGATTTTGCAGAATACCCAATATAATTTGCTTTCACTTCTTAGCTGCTTAGGTTTTGTTTGGTTTTGTTTGGTCTTTGTAGTGCAACAACACAGCCACAAAAAGTGTGGTGAAATCGTGAATATCTAGGAGAATCACCTGTTCCAATTTGTTCAGGGGAACATTGTATTGTACATCTTCTGGTTGTAGCTAGATTAACTTGTTTTCCCTCTGCACCTACCTAATCGGATGATGGTTCTGTGTGCAGCAGGCATGAGAGGATGCAACGACCACATTGTCTCCAAGCTCATGCACGGCACCCAGACTATAACCTCATGATGGAATACAATCTCTTCGTTTGCCCCATGATTTGAGGCATTTCAGGTACATTAGCAAAAGAGGATGCTCCACTGGATCCTTCAGGCTGTCTGTAAATGAATCAAACAAGACTGTTGTAGAGTAGCACTACTATGTGAAACATTTTTGATTGTTCAATAGGTGCTTGACTGTGGCTCAAAGTCACTTTCGGTGTACATTGTGGATATTCAACAAAATGCAATTTTCTATGTAGATTGAGTCAAGATCAGGAATTGTTTAATCCAATCTTTGGATCATGCACTCTCCTGTGTGGATTGGTGAAGTGCAGTTCTGATAGAAGGGTAAGAGTATGTACATAGCCACAGTTGAGAGGTAAGAATGGTTCCATCCAGTGTTCAATACAACCCCTGGTGTTGCTCAAAGTGCAATTGTTTCAGGATTCAAGAAATGTTGGCAAGTGGAGACAGCATTTTAGCATTTGTACCAACAAATGCAACATTAAGTTGGGTGGGGTGGGCAGCCTGACCCTGTCAATTCTGTGGGGGTTCGGATGCATATGCCAATGTAGTTCAGCTTGTGAAGAGGGAAGGTTATTATATTCATGGAGTGATCATTCGAAGCAGTTTTTGAGTCAGATGACATTATGGGTTGGTAAACTCCATTAACATGTGTTCAATACATCAGCAGACAAGATGCTTGCAATGTATCTATTACAGATATCTATGTGTGATGTGGTTGCTTGGACTAAGAATGTGGGACATGCAGACTGTAACTAGCCAATGTAAAAACCATATCAAAAGGCCGCATAAGGACAGGTACATAGTGGAACTGCTTCCACAAATGCAAGTTAAGGGTGGCCAATTTGTCAGCTTTGTGAAGTTGTTCATTCACATGTATTGTGAGGCAAAATGTGTGTGTGTGGGTCATGGACAATTCTTACCAGTACAATCACTGGTATTGCTCATCACTCTGTGTTTAATTTGTGCTGAAGCCACCAAGGTACTACAGTATTCCCAATTTTTTGGTCATGTTGCTGAGGTGATCATCCATAAGATTTAACCAAATTTGTCTATAAATAGTTATGAAGGTAAAACAATTTAAGCATTTTTTTATATTTTTGGTTAAATACTCTAGTGTCCAATGTAACATAGAGGTCAACAATTTCCACTGATTGTTTTTTTTGAAAGTTGACAATTAAAAACCCCAAAACCCACAGATTTTTTGTTTTCTGTTTCTAATCTCACTAGAAACATTAGCCTGGTTGATGTAGTAGTACCTTAGCTGCTGCAACACTTGTTTGTTGAATAATTAATTGATTTTGAAATTTTTATTTCGACAAATGGAATATTCTTGAGGATTCAATATTTTCCTTCAGAAGCTTTTGTTATTTGAATTTAGTTTTTTTGGAGAACTTCAATGTTTTGAAAATACTATAATTAGTATCAAAGCTGCCAAGGTAGTAGGGTACATGAGTTCATCAAAAATTGGATTCTGTAATTGAGAGTGTAGGAATAGGTAGAAATAGAGGGAGCAACAACCATGGTCAAGATTGACAAAGGAAAAAAAAACCCAAGTTTCGTTGCCACTAATAATCTGAACCAGGATTGACCTTGCTTGAGAAAGAGAGAAACATTGCAGTGCAGTTGTGGCCATGCTAATTGATTTACAAATTGTGCATACAAGTTGTGGCCATGTCTAGCACAAGATATCATGCCATGAATGGTCTGGCTGTACGATGTCAGTTTTTGGATGCTCCACAATGTAGCCAACAGCAAAGGCAATAGTTGTGATTTGTGTAAATGTTTTCATTTGTGTGACTTTGTTGGGCCCTGCCCCCACAGGGGATAGGGTCCCTTTGTGACAAAAAAGAGGCAAGCAGAAGCCTCAAGTCTATGAATTCAATTGTCAATTCTTCACACAGATCCACTGGTTTATAAACAGCTAAGTTCCTACTTACTCATCACAGATTCTACCTCTGCATCTCCTCTAACCATTACAATTTCTAAAGTATATCTATATTGCTTCATTATTTGTCTGATCCTCTTACAAACTAACTTCTACATAGAAATATGTTGTAGAGATTGTTGGATCAACACTCTCCGCACTCTCTCAATGGCCATCTTGGTCTTACACAAAACCAGCTTCCACAACAACGCCATAGAAATTTTCCCAACAGCTCACTCAGAAATGTAACAGAGAAAGGACAGTATTACCAACTACATCAATTCCCTGGAGTTCCCTAAATTAGGGTCTCAGATTTTTGGATGACTCCCAAATTGAAATCCCACAGAAGCTTTTCCCAACAAACACTCAGACATGTAATCCTAAGAAAACGTATCCCACCGCAACACATAACTCTTTTGGAATAATTTTGATATTGACTTCTCCAGAGTTCCCAGGAGACGAGTACTAACTTTCCGGAATACACCAAACAAAATCCCCACAAGCTGGTATCCTTTTAGATCGACCAACATTGTCCCCCAAGGAGTTTCATCAATTCCAACATCTCTACATCTTTATTCATTCTCTTTAGTCTTTCTATTCTAAATCCCTACTCTAGAACGCAGTAGAAGAAGACCTAAAGTTAGGATACACCAAAAACACTATGGTTTAGGGCATTCCTCCCATCCACCACCTAATTGATCCAAAAACTTCACCACACAAAGAAGAGGAGGAAAAAAAAAAGGTGCTTAGCCTTCAGCCACCCGCTCTTCTTATTCACCGACGTCCCTTGCAAAGCTTGCCATTTCCAAAAGCCATGAAGAGCTTCAAACAACCTTTATCAATTCTGCCGCTCTAGCTTTTCGCAAAACAAGTGCACACCACATAGCTCCTGGCCTATTAACCTACAACAGACAACACAAAGAAAAAAAAACGCCCATGTCCAAACCCTAGCAACACTCAACTAATCCCTCTCTTGTCGTTTTCAGAATTCAGCACCTATTATGTCCATTCATTTGGTCTTCATCTGAGATGATTTTATTTCACCTTTTTTCATACCACACCTTACTTCGGTTTTTTGGTTGTCAAAATTGTGCACAAGAATGGTGGTTTAAGACTGGTGGAAGGAGTGGAACTAGCTTTTTAATTGGAGGTGCAAATAAAGGGGAGGTTTTTGAAATACATTTTGTGTTCATGTGTTCACATAAAGGCCACATAGAAAGTGATTTAGTTTAGGGTTTATAAAGAAAGCAGCGAAATTATGGTTTAGGAAAAAAACAACGAAATTAGGGTTTAGGGAGAAAGCAACAAAATTAGGGTTTAGGGCTTGGCATAAAGGTAGTTCAATTTGTTTGGTTTCACCGAAAGGCAATTTTGTTATATGGTTTTAGCATGGAAATGATGTGGTAGTGCACAAATGTTTTTTTTTCTTTGGAATGTGGGAGGTAGTTACTTTACATTCATCAAGTTGATGCATAATTTGACTTGTTTGTGTGTGTTTGGTGGGGAGGTGATTTGATTTATCTATGGTTTTGCGTGGAGGCAATTTTGCTATATGGTTTCAATTTGAAAACAACATGGTGGTGTGCAACTTTTTTTTATTTGCAACATGGGAGGTAGCTATCACTGCATTTGTTGAACTAATGCATAGCTTGACTTTTTGCTCCTCTTTTTCATCATTATGTGTTCTTTGGTTTGTTTGACCATGCAACTGAAGTGGTGGCGCACAAATTTTTTTGTTTTGAATGTGGCAGGTAACCATTGCTGTGTTTTGGAGTTGGTGTGTAGCTCAATTTGTTGTTGTTGTTGCTACTAGTTTTGTGTGGTTTGTTTGAGCATGGAAGAGAGGTGGTGATTTGTGGAATTTCTTTTTGTTTGGAACGTGGCAAGTGGGTTTATCGACTTGGTGTTACTTTTTTGTGGTTTGTTCACTTCTTACTATATAAATGTTGGTAATTCGTTGTTGTGGTCTTCATATGCAAGTGCTATTGGTGAGTGGTTAGTAGGGGTTGTGGTTTAGTGATTTGATGGTGGTTATTGCAACTATAGCTACAAACCATAGATTCCTAATTGTAAGTTGAGTGTTTAGGAAAATGTGAGCTCTTTAAGCACATTTCAAGTTTTGGTTTGCATATGGTCTTTAATGATAACAATCTTGCAAAATGGTTGTTTATAGTGTTAGGTGGGAGCATTATCTTGATGTAATTATTGTTGCTACATTTGTCTTTTGTCATGTTGAAAGAACAAGGTATAAGTTGTTTGTTGTGTAATAAGGATTCTTCTTGCATGAAATGAAGTTTAAAGTAGGCTGTAACAATGTTTATTTTTGAACATGATAGGAAGAATTTTTGGTAGGCTTGGAAAAAGGAATTTTTTGATTTGATTGTCATTTTATTAAGGATCTTTAATTGTCAGAATGAATGTTTAAAAAACTATAGCACATTGAAACAAATTATTGCAAGTTACTGTCAAAGCTTGCTAACTTATTTGCCTTAATTAAGTTAGTTGGGTGCATAACAAAAAGAAATTTGTATATGGTGTTGACTAACAACCATCTTGCAAAATTTTTGCTTCTATTATGAGGTGGGAGCAATGTGAACATGTGATTATTGTCAGTGGTTGTTGATCTACTAATGCATTTTAAAGTTGTCATCATTTTGAAGTTGAAACAAAAATGAAAAAATGAAAAAAAGGCTTGTATAATGTTTGTGAATACTCTAAGCTTGGTGTGAAGATTTGAGCGAGTTTCAAAAATATCATCAAAGCCATTATTGAAAAGTTAATTTGTTATGTTATGTTTTGGGATTTATTCATTTACGTAATGATTTTAGTTAGTTTGTAGTTGTTATTAATTTATTAATAAATGTTGGTTTGTATTGTGCAAGTTTGAAAATGCAAGACATGGCAAATTTTTATTTTAAATTGATGTCAAAATTTTATACTAGGAAGCAAACTTTCAAATTGATGTTAGGGTTATATAATTCATTAGAAAAAATCTTGTCCAAATTGACCATATTTTTGCAACTAGTGACCAACTTATTTTACAACTAAAAGTGTGTTAGTCTTTCGTGTCCAAATAGTTGTTACTTGTTGTAGTTGCATATGCAACTACATGAAGGGTTGAACCAAATTCTAGTTGTAGATGTGATTACAACTTATGACTAATATGATTTTCATTGAAAATGTAGATGAAAAGTGAACAATGTCATCCAATTTTGATTACATCCATTGACGGATGATAACATAGTTGTTTTTGCAACTACAATAGTATATTCTACCATATGTACAAAGAAACATAAACCACACATGATAAACTTTGTTATTTCAATTGGACTACTATCCCTTCAATGTATCCATTCATGGGTTTTCCATGATATAATATCTAATAGCTAATATGTTGCTAGAAAAAACTACTATAACCTAGTTGGTAAACTAAGTTAGGTAGGCTTTATAATTTACCTTAAACTAAATAGGCCTATGTACATTGGTAGCCTAGCCTAACTTGCATACTTAGTTAGTTGGACTAAGTTATCTATAAGTAGTCGTGGGTTAGTTTACTAGGTGTAACTAATAGGCCATTAGGCTACAAAAATTAAACCTAGTTAGGCTAGGTAAGCTAAGTAGGTAGTTGATAACTTAGGTCATTAATTATTTAGTAGACTAGGTAGTAGGTAGTAATTAAGATAGTTAGTAGATAGGTTAATTAGTTTACTATGTGAATATGTGATCGTATTTTCATATTAATTGAATTAATTAAATAGGCTAAGTAATATGTAATAAGTAGGATAAGTATAGGTAGGTATGTAAGCTAAGCAAGAGGTGTTTTATTTTGTGGGTGTCATAATGTTTTTGTATTGATTGATTAGTTAATTAACTATTTTAAATAATTAATTTATTAAATGTAGGCTAAGTAATCAATTTATTAAGTAGGCTAGATAGTAGATAGTAAGTATGAAACCTACGCAGTATGTAATAAGTAGGATAGGCACTAGTAGGTAGTAGGTAGGTAGGTTATAAATTATGTAAGAGATATTTTATTTTGTGGATATGTTGTAATGTTTTCGTATCAATTGATTAATTAATTAATTGTGTTAAAAAATTAATTTATTAAATGTAGGATAGGTAATTAATTTATTAAGTAGGCTTGGTAATAAATAGTAAGTATGTGGCCCATGTAGTATGTGGTAAATAGGATAGGTAATAGGTGGTAAGTAGCTAAGTTAAGTAATAGGTATTTTATTGTGTGGATATATGATAATGTTTTTGTATGGGACAAAGGATGTGATAATGTTGTAGTGCTTCCCTTTCATTAGAATTTGTCCCATATCCTTTGTCTACAACTTCAAATTTATAAAGTATATAAATAGGTGAAAAAATGGATTAGATTCATGGTATGCACTATAAACATAGTGCATGTGCTATTTGGGATGACCCAATCAAAAGGCTTATCCTCAACAAAATAAATAGGATCCTACCCACCTGTTTAACCTATGCTAGGTAGCCTATTCTACCTTAGCCTAACTTAGAATAGGTTGCCAATTATAATTTAACCTAAGATCTAGGTAATTAATTAATTATAATATTTAATTACTGTAATTATAATATTTAATTATTTTAATATACTATTTAATTATTTTAATATAACATTTAATTATTGTAATTATAATAGATCTTTTTTGAACAAATAAAAATTGCCACATGTTTTATGGCCATTGGCTCTTTAAATTACCATGTTGTTAAATCCTAATCACCCATCAATGGCACATTTGGTAGCATGTGACTATCCCAAATGTAGTTGCAAATGTAATCACAAATTAGGGTTCCATGTCATATTAAGGATCATCCATGGCAATGGATGATAAAATTTGACCTAATTGTAAGGTTTGCGACTACACTTTCAACTTCATGGTCATGTCATGTCTTTTGTGACTTACTATCTTATGGCATTTGTCTAAGGCAACTAGGCTATTTTTAATCACATGTGTCCATTACAACTACAAATTAGTTACAAATCTAGTCGTTGATTTTCAAATTTCTTCTAGTGATTATTTTTCAATTGAATATTGTGGTTGTTTCTATGAACCTAGGTTGATAAATTTCAGATATAATTTGTAACAAATAATATGGTAAACAAATGTTTTCTTTTGAAATATCTAATTTTTGTTGCAAGAAAAATTGAAGAAGAAATGCATATTTTGAATGCCATATTTGTAGGAGTATTGGAATATATTATTAATTAATCAAACACCAGTGTGGATTGTTTTAGAATGTTGCAAAGTTTAACATTATAAGGTTTTGTAAATAGTTTGTGTCTGGTATATCCTTATGAAGATGGCACCTATCAATATTTTGCAATTGAATTATTTTTGTACTTGGAATTATTAGTTTTGTTACAATAATATGAAATGTATATTGAGAAGTGTCTTCATGATGAATTTTTTTTGTATTGGAAACCCTAAAATGAACCTTAACCCAAAATTTGTATTGTATTTTTAATTAATAATCATAACCTAAACCCTAATTCTTAAACCTAAAGTTCATACCTAACCTTTATGAAAGTTAAACCTTAACTTTTCATTAATACTTGAAAAAAAAAGCAGAAAGTTCCAACACTAGGCCTCACTCTTAGAAGAACCCTAATTCTTAAACTTGTATGTATATAATGTTGATATTGGAACTATTTTTATGGTCTATTGTAGTGAACAATGTCTTACTTACATAGATTTTCTTCCCATAACCATAAATTTTCTATAGTTTTGTAAGTGTTGTGGAGATTTAGAGGTATTGCATTTTCCTTTCATTATGGATAGTTGTGATTATGTTTTCATTGTTTATCCTTTGTTTCTTTTTGGGTTTTGTTTGATTTTCTTTATGTTTTGGGAGCATTGTGTTTTTAGATTGTGAAAAGGATTGATATTACTGTTGTGTTTTAAGGTTGTTTATATTGCAACTTTGTTTCACTATATATCTATAGAGTTGATTGCATTACAATTTGTTTATATATAGTTTGTTTGAGCTTCTTTATGTTTTTGTTGTGTGTTTTGGGAGCACTATGTTTCAAGACTATGAAAAGGATTGATATTATTTGTGTTTTAAGGTTGTTTATAATGCACCTTTGTTTCACTATATATCTATAAAGTTGATTTCACTATGGTTTGTTTGTATATAGTTTGTTTTCATATAGTCTAATTTTTTATAGTTTGTTATGACATAATGTGTAGTATATTTTTTTCTTTGTTTTATGCAATTTGTGTTTCTAAAATCTATTGTTTATGTGTATTTTTATTTATTTTTAAATTCCATTTTTGTTGAATCTTTTTTTGTTGCATTTTTTTCTTTTGTTGTTGGATACTATTTGTATTAATGGCACATGTTGTTATTAACCCAAGCAAAAAAAAACAAGACTTATTTTTGGTCTAGGTGTCATTGATATACAACAAAGAATGTTGAATGGATGTTTTGAGGATTATATACTAAGATATTGGTTGTATGATGTTGTAGGGAATGGATACAAGTTCATACATTGTGATTTTATAGATAAAGGTGGATTCTTGACTATCACCCTTACTATAAGGGTTGCCTTTGTGACCATTGGTAAATATAGAATCAGTAATCTTATATTTTGATCTAAATCTGGATTGAAACATGTCATAAAATTAATACTAATAAAATGTGTTCATTTAGATCTACTTGTACTTAGTTTCAAAAGTAAAATCCAGTAATGAAAGTATGGTTAAAACATCAAAACAACAAATATGGCTATGGAATTGAAACTTTTCCAAAAAACAAAAATGTTTTTGTTTCATATTCCCACAAAACTCAATGTTCTAAAATGAATCTCCTTTCATTCTCTTCCTTCTTCCAAGATATAAGCATCTAAAAAAAAGTAGTCCTATGATCTATTCAAATTCAAATGGTGACAAAAACTATATAATCTAGCTAATAATCCCTAAAATAATAACTATGTAAATAGAAATATACTAACTAATTACTCCTTTAACATTACCCCACCCATATTCTAATTATCTCTCAAAATTCTAGATTAAAAGATATGTTAAGAAAGCTAAATCTAATGTTGTTTTTGATCATATGATTCTAAAATTTGATGTTGTTCTTGTTGTACTATAATGTGAACTATGTATACTATAGTATGCTATCTCTATGGTTGTTATACTTAAGATTAAAACAATGTTTGATTTTCTATTGTATATAAAATTTGTTGTTGTTCTTTAGTTCTTTTGTTGACAACTATGTAATTGTTTGATGATGTGTTGCTATATGTTACTATGATTACAACATTGATGTCACTTGTGGCTACTATTATGACTATAGATTTAATGTAATTTAAGTCAACTCCTATTGTTGTAGCTTTGATGTAATTTGATATTACTAAATTTCCTGAGTTTTCTATTCTTTAGTTTGTGTTTGCTCCCCTATTTTTGTGGTTGTAGATGTATATTCTTGAGAATTAACCTTTTGTAAAATAGATTATATTGGTTCTAAAGTTTGTTCTGATGCATATGTCTTACCATTAGCCACCTTCTTAGGGTTATCCTTCCTTCCTATGAGGTCTCTTAGTTCTTTTTTTGTTATTCTTGTACCTTATGGTCCTACAACATCAGTATTTCCTTTGTCTTCTTTCTCATCTAAGGTTTCTAGTTCTAGAGAAAACGGACTAAAGGTTCATACTCAAATGATGGCATGAGTTTTTCCATTTGAAATATCTTGTGCATGTATAACCTTTTATTTCTCTCATACCTTTTGCAAATCTTTCCAATATTTTTTTGGACAATATCCTACACTGCATCCCACCATAGATCTGCATTTTTTTTCCCCATTAACAATGCCTTGAATTTTACTTCAAGCAAAGTATTCTGCTTCTTGAATTCACTATTTTTTCTAAAGACACTATCATAATTTGAAGGCTTTACTGTCTAGGCCTCCTTTAGAAGTTTCTGCAACTTTTCATTAAAGGCCATCTGCTTTTGCAAATTTTTGTCCATTTGTGCATGCCTTTGGTTAGATTACATTTGTATGTCATTCTTAGCTTACATTACCATTGTCCACTCTAAGCTCCTCCAACTCCTTCTATTGCTCCAAGAGAGTTTGCTCCATATTCTTGTAATTTTTCTAGAATTTTTTATGCTCTATATTCAAAGTATCCTTCTCTATGTTAAAGGTTCTAATAATTGGCATCTATCTCCTTTAGAATTACCTACAAATAATCCCTTTCCACTTTGATGTTCTTCAAATCCTTGTTGTGTTTTCCCATGTAATTAGTTTTTTGTTTAATTGCTTGTAGTTCTGCCAATACCTAACTATTATCATTGTTCCTATCCTACAACTCTACTTTGAGTTTCTATTCCTTCTCCAAAGCCCCCTACAAATTTTGAACAAATGTGTCCTTTTCTTCAATAATTTACTTATTTATGATTTCTAGATCAAAAAGTCTAAACAAAATATTGGGCATTTGTACACTATATTTTGTTGCTTGTTGAAACATAGTAGCAATTCTTTTATGTTCATCCAAGTTTGCTTCTAGCCCTTGTACAAACTCTAGTGTATGAAACCTAGGAGTTTAACCCCTAGAACTTGTATTTGAAGAACCTAGACTTTTTGTGTGCAGTTCAAATCTCTCCAAATATATTTATGCCTATTGTAAAACTTGATCTTGAACATAACATACCTTCATTATTCTATGGTATTAAAATATATTGTTGTACTTTTGGTGGATCTAGGTCCAAGTCATGTGTCAGTTCCTTTGTTGGTTGTTGAGCTTGAGATTCTAGCTCTTTTTTGGGCCATCTGTGATGCTCCTACCCATTTGATCTCTATTCCTACTTGGGAAAGATTTGTGGTTTTGGATCAAATTTAGGAGATATGGATTTTTCCTTTTGTCTTTGATGTTGTTATTGTTGTTTCCTCCACAATTTTGCTGCCCTATTAAGGATTAATACTATTCTTCATTGCAATATCCTCTTGTCTTCTCTACCTCTTCCATAAAGTCTCCCTCTCCTCATCATCATTAGACTAAGATGTCAAAACTACTCTTCTGGTTGTCCCGATCTTTGATTGTTTCTTCTTTTTAAGAGAAATATATGTAAGGTTCAAAGGTCTTTTGTTTTCTATAAACACTAGTAGAAATCAGCCAAAATGTAACCACTCCATTTATGACTACATGCAACTTGTAGTCGTTTGCAACTAGATTTGGGAATACTTGCAACTACACAACTAACTTTCAACTATTTTGGTCATTTTCTTAACTATGATGCAACTATTAAATTTTCATTCTATTGGTTGCATCAATTTTACATTTATTTTCATCCATTAATAGGTTGATATGTCCCATTAATTGCAATAGTCACCAAATTAGTTGCATTTTAAAGGTATTCTACAATGACATAGGGGTGTGTTTTAATGTATGTACTAAAATTATATATATATAATATGCATACGTATGTATATTGTTCATATAATGAATCTTGAAATTAATATTTGAACTTTGAATTTTTTTATTCAAATCTGAAAATTGATATTTTAATTCTAAAAACTGTTATTTTAACTTTTTCAAAAGAATATTAAAATTTAAAATGTGATATTTGAATCTGAAAATAATTATTTCAACTGTTTAAAAAAATACTTGAATTTGAAATTTTTCATCTGAATATGATATTTTCAATGTAAATTCAAAAAAACTTATTTGATGTAAAAATTGATTTTGAATTTTAAATTAATATTTTCGAATCCAAAAATTAGTATTTCAATTCAGAAAATTATTAATTGATTAAAAATAAACATTTTGATTTTGAATATTTTTATATGAATATGAAAATTTATATTTTAGCTCTGAAAATTTTGCATTTAAATTTTAAATAATCATTTGATTCAAACCTGCAATTTAAATTCCAAATTATTATTTTGTATTTTCAAAATTAAAACTTCAAGTCTGAAAATTAGTACTTGAGTCTAAAAATGGACATTTCAATTTTGAATATTGTTATTTGAATCTAGAAATTGACATTTCAATTCTGAAAATTGTTATTTAAATACAAAAAACTTATTTCATCTAAAAATTGATATTTGAATTCTAAATTATCATTTCAGTTTTAAAAACTTTATTGAGTCTAAAAATCGACGACCTGATTTTAAATGTTTTTATTTGAACTTGAAATTTGATATTTGAATTTTGAAGTTTTTAATTTAAATTTTAAGAAATTATTTACTTGAAAATTGAAATTTTAATTCCAAATTATTATTTTGGATTCTCAAAATTAATATTTCAATTCAAAAAATTATTAATTGAGTCTTAAAATGGACATTTTAATTTTGAATATTATTATTTGAATCTGAAAATTGACATTTCAATTCTGA
>Ga0116231_10009353_pt1 | contig 16604 bp, 11 predicted proteins | sample S1TSphgellanicum_2_FD_89695 | JGI IMG/M metagenome (GOLD analysis project Ga0116231, IMG submission 89695) | Host-associated microbial communities from peat moss isolated from Minnesota, USA - S1T2_Fd - Sphagnum magellanicum MG | ecosystem: Host-associated > Plants > Peat moss > Unclassified...
ATAGTTTATAATTTAAATATATGTAAATTTCATCATTATGAATTAAATGATTATTTAATTATCTAGTACTTGAATTGTTTAAAAATTTAAAAACCCTAAAAGTAAGGGATGAAGAAAGTTTTGAAATTACAACTTAGTTTGTAAGGAAGTTGCAATTTCAAAACTTATCCCATATTATTTGTTCTCCATTCCTATTTTGAATATTATATAAACAAAAGGGTGTGCCTATGCAATTTCACATTAAGAAATTTATGCACATGGGATGAGCTAATCAAAAGGCTCAACCCAAAACAAAAAAACAAATAATGCACAATTCTAAAGTACATACCTCCCCAACCTACTTATCTATTTAGTTAGGTAAGTACCTAGTTTGATCTACCCATCTAGGTCAGCCTATGTACCTACCTATTTAAGTACCTACCTATATGAGTAGGTATTTAACCTAGGAAAGTAAAACCTACCTATTAATTTTTTTACCTAAGTAGGTAGGTAGGTAAGGATTGTAGGCACCTATTTATGTACCTACCAACTTAATATTAATATTTTATTAAATTATTTTTAATGCCACGTGGCATATTTACATTGGGCCATGTGTCATAATATAAGATCATCCAAGTCTTTGAATTGAACGTCTCAAATTATTTCAAAATAATAATAATAATAATAATAATAATAATAATAATCATATATTAAGACACGTGGCAGCACATGATTTGCCTTCAATTGTGACCAAAATAGTTGCATATTAGTCGCATGTGACAATATGTATACAATGGAGTCAAAGGATGAAATGTATTTGTTGACTTTTTATTTCATACAATACTCTTTGTCATTTGCGACTATTTATCACATGCGACTTGTTTTAGGCGACTAAAAGGATTTTAGTTGCAAAATGTCTCTTGGGACTAAAATTTAGTCGCAAAGAGCAATCGAAAATACATGTTTTTCTTCTAGTGATTCAATGTTCCACAATTCTATAATGGGTTTTGTTGTTCTTTTAAATTTAGTTGTTATATTTTGGACAAGGTAATCAAATTATTCATTTTATTTTGCTTGCACCCAACAAAAGGTGTAATGTTTCAAATCCCAAAACCTTAATGAGTACAAAGACACATCAAGGGGTGTGGGAGGTAGTGGTGCCAACTTGGCATGATGTCGATTATGAATAGTTATTTCTCTAACCTTTTCCGATCTTCAAGCATTTTAACAGATCATAATGAGTACAAGAGCTTTGTAGAAAAACTTGGAAGGATTGTTCGAGAAAATGAAGAAAAACATAGAAATTTGATTCATCAAAAAGAGGGATAGTAGCACAGGAAATGCTTGTTGCAAAATTTCAAATGCAAGGGGCAGATCACGCTTCACATTTTGGAGTTACAAATCTAACACCACTTCAAGTCTGATCTCTATATTCTTCTTCAAATTACGATCCAAGAAGAAGAATCAAAATAATATTAAAAACTTTAGCACGCACAAGAAGTGACGTTGAAAAGTGGTTGTGTTTTTTGAGAGAACGTGGGATTTCAAGACCATAGGCTAAATTGAAAATGGTGGTGCTAACAAATTCAAAGGATGAGGACAATGATAACCTCCACTTTCTTCAAAAAATTGAAACAAATGACAACTCTAGCATGCATCAAGCTAGGTCTATTCTTTCACCAGAGCTAGAGAGGTTGATTTTCATGCCAATAGAACAAATATATACTCAAGAATTGGAGAAAATTACACCTGGGTGAGGATGAGAGAGAATGAAAATAAATGGGTGCCCATAGTCAGGCTAGTAGGATTGTTTGAACTATAGTGGAAAGCACCATGCCATGATTGGCTAATGGAGTTTTTCAACACCTATCAGATAAAGGGAAAAACCATCTATGCAAGGATGGGAGAGAAAACTATTGCAATAGATAAGCATTTGATTATAGATGTGTTCAAAATTTCCAACAAGGGTTGGAAAGAACATAAGCAAGCAAACAAGCAAACTATAGAAACCATGTTTCAACACATTGCCTTGCTAGGAGCATATGTTAATATATAACAATCGAATGTTAGTAAGAAGAAAGAAGCTTATGACATTCGTCTCCTTACACTAATTCAGGTTATTTACTAGAGGGACAAGGTCTATTATTTCAACAATAAAAATGCCATATCCATTATGACAACTATGAAAGGAGATGCTATAGATTGGGTAGACACCCTATTTAAATAAGTGCAAAGAGAATTGATGTGATGGACAACCTTTCAAACCAAGATGATGATGGGAACAATTATGGTTGATCCTAATAAATAAATTTGTCATTTAACATTAGTTATTGAGATCTTGATGCAACATTTATTCCCTGACACATCAATAGATTCCACCAAAAGTTGTAACCACCAAAGTGTAGGAGGCTTCTACATCTAGGGTGAAACCTCAAAATAAAGGGGAAAAATAGAACAAATTAAACACCCTCTTACATCGTTTAGCAAATCACTAAGACAAATGCGGGGCAAAGATCAAAGAACTATAGAAGATTCAAAGGAGGAAGAAGAGGAAGACCTTTGATGATCAAGAGGAGAAAGCATATGCAAGGAACACGTCCAATACTAGAAGTCTTGGCATCTCACACCATACCAAGGCCACAGTAATTTCAGTAGGAGGCACAAAGACCTAGAGTAACTGTAAAGGCTTCACCCCAAGAGCAAGTTGCCAAAAGGGTACCGCGATATGAAGATTGGGTCACACAACAAGCTCCATTACTTGAAAATCCAGAACAACCACAGGAACACCAAAGGGAAAGATTTATATCTCTAGACAGAGACCCAGCTGGGTGGAATCCATCATGTTCACGATCCCCCAAACAAGAAATTTAGGTACAAACTATAGCACCAAGGTTTAAATTCTTTAAGGTGTACCAAAATCTTGTCACAACGTCACCTTTTTATGTCTTTTTTACCTAGTATTTTTTTACCATGTAAAGATGCATTTACAAATGATTATGATGGAATCTAGAATTTAATGGTTTAAAATATAGTCCTTTTGAAAATTTTGACAACTTTTTATTCATTATTTTTTATGGGGATCAAAATATAGGGTAAAAAAGGACTACATTAAGGACTAGGCCTTTTTTGTCATGTGTGGTACACCTTAAAGGATTTCCACCCACCAACTACACATTAAGAGGATAAACCATCATTCTTTATAAGGTTGTATGAGTTAGGTTTGGAACATATAGAAATGTAAGACTATTTGTAGAAATGTCTAAGGAAGCAATTCCAATATTTCAGACCCCAAACATAGGTGGATGTTTGAGTTAGGAAATTGAGGAGGATTTGCAAATTACTAAGCTATTTTAATATGTGGCAAATTATAATAAGAATATGAAACAAACTAGGATTGAATTTTTAGGACTCAAACTTCTAAGTGACATAATTGAAATAGAAAAACAAGATTTGGAAAGTAAAGCTATAGCTACACAACAAAAGATACTAAATCTATAGAATCAGATCTATGCCACTAAAATATAGAATAAAATACATTTCAAGCTAAGGAGGGAAAGTTGAACAAGCTATAGATGGAGTTTATTATGGGAAATCAAATAAAAAGGACCTTGGAGCATCAGATGCAATCATATGACATTATTAGGGAGGAAAAGTTTTTGCTAAAATTGAGTTAGGGAAGAGAGGATGTTAAATATTGGGCTTTGAAAAAATAGGCAAATGATATGGAAATTAAATTTGTAGCTTTGCAACAAGATAAGGATGGTCTACAAGGACAAGTGCAAGTGTAAGAGATAGAATTTATAAAACTCAAGGAGGAGATTTAGATTATTGTGCATCAAAGGGATGAAGTTGTATGGGATAAAGACAAAACTTAGGCTACTTGTAACAGATTAATCTAGAAGTTATAGTAGGATGCCAAGAGAATAAACATAGTTCTATGGAACCATATTTGTCCAAGCGTAGATTGAAGGAGTATGACAAATTGTTGATGCAAAATACAATTCTAAGGACTAAGTAGAAGTCCTTACAACTGCAAGCATCTAATGTTGATACATGGTGGAACTTAGTCTAGGATATGTTCTAAACATATTTGAAAATTGTGTTTGATGAACATAAGGTAAATGAAGTTAGTTATAGGAGGAAGTTGAAGGCATACCAAAAAGCAAATCCAAAGTTTAGGTATGACTCACCTTTTGCAAATCTTAAGGGCAATTTTAATACTTCAGACTCTAATTAGTACGAAGTAGGTCCAAGTGTAGAAGTTCAAGACGTTTAATCAAATACACCTATAGAACTAAGGGGAGGAGACCCTACAAAGGAGGTCGTGGATGAATAGACAGTGGGGTCCAAATTCTTTAAAGTGTACCAAAATCTTGTCACAACATCACATTTTTCTATCTTTTTTTACCTAGTTTTTTTTTACCATGTAAAGACACATTTACGAATGATTATGATGGAATCTAGAATTGTAATGGTCTAAAATATAATCCTTCTAAAATTTTTAATGACTTTTGAGTCATTATTTTTCATGGGGATCAAAATATAAGGTAAAAAAAGGACTACAATAAGGATTAGGCCCTTTTTGTTTTGTGTGGTACACCTTAAAGGATTTTCACCTAGTGGCATAATTTGAAGAGTAAATCCCAACAGAAGTTATAGTAGAATAAGAATCATGACATGTGCTTGCCAAAATGAAGTCCACAAAATATGCTACAACAACTAACATCTTTCCCTCAACCCAATTTGTTATAGCAACTCCAACAACACCAACCTAACAAGATGAGGGAGATAATGGTCATACATAGACCATTATAGATGCATAGCAATAGTTCTTTGGGGATTCATTTTCAAATTGTTTTTGGGACATACAAAGTTGAGAGTAGAGGAGTTTTTTTAAAAGTTTAAAAAGTAATTTTTGATGAAGAACACAAAATTACTAAACTATTTTTTTTCATGTACTTTTCCATAATTTATTCTCTTTTCCTTTCTATTAGTCTGAGAAGTAAAATTGTTGTAGAATTATGATAGATTCGAAATTGTGCAAACACCTTTGTAATAAGAAAAGGAACATTTTGGAATATGTATTGAATTTGAACACAAATTTCATGACTAAAATTGAATATGTACAAGAATAGAATCTAAAGTTAAAATAGTGTTAAAATATTAGGATTTACCAAGCTATTGCAAGATACGCCCCAAGTTCCTCCTATATAAAGAGGATACCACATTTAAAAGGTGAAAAAATATTTGGATCCAAGTGCTAAACAACAAGAAAATTTATTTATAGGGTTAAAATGATATTCACATAAACATGACTACGTGAATTTATGTCCATAAATTGACATGACATCATTTGGGGTCAATTTTGCACCTACTATAGATTTATGCCAATTAAACAATTAGTTGTCAAATGCCTTCCTTGTCATCATTCATAATGGTGAAGAAGTATTATAATTTGTTTGTGGTGATAATGTATGGCCAATTGACAAATCACAAATCTAATGCTAAATGTTCAACTTTTTAAAAAGACATCAAACATTATTACAAAGCCAAAATCATTTCAAAGAAATTAGTTAATGGCATTCCTACTCTTTGTTATGTTGGTGGTTAGTGTGGAAGTAGAGTTGGATCAATTGAAGTTCACAACTTTTTCTTTTTTCACAACAACCAAATTTGTTGTGTTAAAAACATGGGTAATAAACATGCGATGGGTAGGTTGGTTGTGCCTTCAATTTGGGCTATACTAACCTCATTCAAAATGAGGTGACAACATTAAAAGTTGGTTTTTTTCTTCTACAAGAAGTTGAAATGTCCTCTTCAAAATAGATATTTTGCAATGAAACATCTATCCCTATCAATAAATTATTTGATGGAAATGCTTGGCCAAAAACACAAAACAATAAGAATGTATGTTGTCCTACAATATTCAAGCTCTCAATTCATCAATTAAATACGTGGAAGGCATGTAGAGTTCTAAAACCTCGAGTCTTGCCACCACTAATGTTCCTCCTTTAGGATATGGATAGATCTAACACATCATCTTGAGACCAATTGAAAACTTTAACTAATACAAGGTGATGATTAGCAATTTCCCAACTTACATTTGCATGGATTTTGTCATGATGATGTCAAGATCCTTGAACAAGCAAGGGAACTGGGTGCATTGTAAACACATGTACTACATGTTGCAAATTGTCATGTTATGTGGGCTTTAGGAAACATTCATTCACCATCCAACTTGGAGTTGGAGTGAGGTTCATAAACTAACCAATCATGCAAAAGCTATAGAATTTGAATAGTTTCATGTAGATAGTTTGATTGTTTTGAGTAGTTTCAATGTTCACAATGGTCAGTAATTTGAATATGTTTAGTACTCATGTTATAAGTGAGTTTATGTTTGAATAGATTTTGTAACCACACACACAAGCAAATTTATCTTATAATATACTGTATTAGTTTGAAATGCAAAATGGTATGGATGTTTTAGAATTCATCCAGAGTTGGAAAATGGTTTGTCCACTTAAGAGGTTTACCTTTTGGATGTAAACTCCACATGCCCCCTCTTCCAAAATAAACCATTTATTGGGCCTTTTTCATCCAACATCATTGTCCAATTTTCACAACTTCATCACCAAAATTCATCCAACTTTAAGTTTCATCCTTTTTTATTATAAGTTTTCATTCATGGCCATGTGTCAAAATATTTTTCCACATTAGCAAAAATTATGTCCCATGTGGCATGGAATATTTTTAGAATAATTTATTAACATGGCTGAATATTCTTAAAAAGATTCCATCGTGTTCACTTGCTCACACTCACATGTTCACAAGATAGTGTCATTCTACTTAAAGGCTTTCCAAAATAAAAATAATCAAAATTCTACAATTTAAGGTGCTACATAGGGGCTAACTAGGGACTTAATAAAATTAGGGCATACCTAATGACTAATTAAGGGGTTACATAGGGGGTTATGAAATATTATTTTTTAAAAGACAAATGGGATTATTGGATTTAATGGTTTGAATTTTTTTTCTAAGTTATGTAGAATGAAACACCACTTCAATGTAATAATTATTTATACATAATAATCTTGCACATTATAAATTTTCCATTTTATTTTTATGTTAATTTTGTGTTGTAACCAAAATATAAAAAACAACATATCTGAAAATAATCTTAAATAATAAAAAAATCCTAGGGTGAAATAGTCTAAAATAACCTAAGGTTAGATAATATAGGGTAAAATAACCTAGAATAGCTTAGGGTGGAATGGTCTAGGGTGGATTAGCTTTAAATAATTGAGAATATCCTAGAATAGCCTAGTGTGGAATAATTTAGAATGGTTGAAAATATCCTAAGGTAAAATAGTTTAGAATAGCCTAAGGTGGCATAGCCTAGAATAGTTTTAAATAACTTAGGGTGGACTAACATGGAATATTTTACCTACATACTTACGCCTATAACCTACACTCACTTACCTATCCTAAGACTACCTATCTACTAGTCTATGTTATGTTGTTTATTTTGGCCTAGCCTAGTGTTTAAGATTGTTAGATGGATTATTGCCACATGGATATGTCCTAATCAACGATGAACACCTCATGCAACTACATTTTAAAATCATAAACCCATCGCATATGACCATGCACTACTAGGAGATGTGGTCCCAACCACTACACAACCCATTCATTTTTCAATGGATTAAACCAATTCCACTATAGCAACATTTGGCCTAACGTAGTGGAATGGGCTAGTGATTGGGGTCATGTGGCAACAACCAGTGAAACCCTAGTGGATTGGTTTAATGATATTATATAACACAATCATGGAAAACCATCCAATGGTCTAGATTGGGCCTTCTTTTGCCAATGGATCAAATGATTAATTTAAAATATGGCAACTCCTTTTCCATTGGCATGATGCCATGTGGCATGTGTAGGCATTCATTTGATGTGTTGCCACATGGCAAGCATAGGCATCCAAGTATATATTGCCATGTGGCAAACATTAGACATCTAATGAAGTGTCACCACGTGGCAAGGCTAGGCCGAGGCACCTATCCAATAAATACCTAGGTAGCTAGACCTATGCACTTATGTACTTAGGCTTAGTTGAGCTAGGTTAAAAAACCTAGGATGCCTAGCATGGCTAGTGAAACCTAGTAAGTTAGGTTTTTTCGCCAACTAGGTTGCAAAATTCAGAACTTGAACCCCTCACCTTTGTTTTGAAGGGCCAAGCCTTCAACCATTGCACCACTTCCAATATGTCAACAAAAAGTCATAACATTTTTTTTCAATCTATTTAAATAGCTTAGTTAAAATATACTAGACTTGTTTAATTTAAGCTTAAGATAGGTACCTAAACAAACATAGGCTACCTAGGCTAAGCACCTAAGGTAACATAGGTTATATTATAGGCTAACCCTAGGTTATATAGGTTACATTTAGGTTATGTAGGTTACCCTAAGCAATGTAGGTTATATTTAGGTTATGTACCTACATTTACATTATGTTGGCTATACATATGTTGGTTATTCTTATGTTGGCTATACCTAGGTTGGCTAAACCTATGTTGGTTATTCTTATATTGGTTATACCTATGTTGGCTATACAAATGTTGCCTATTCTTATGTTGAATATACCTAGGTTGGTTATTCTTATGTTGGCTATACTTAAGTTGGTTAAACCTATGTTGGTTATTTTTATGTTGGCTATACCTAAGTTGGCTAAACCTATGTTGGCTATTCTTATGTTGGTTATACCTAAGTTGGCTAAACTTATGTTGGCAATTTTTATGTTAGCTATACCTAAGTTGGTTAAACTTATATTGGCTATACCTATGTTGGTTATTTTTATGTTGGCTATACAAATGTTGGCTATTCTTATGTTGGCTATAACTAGGTTGGCTAAACCTACGTTGGTTATTCTTATGTTAGTTATACCTAAGTTGGCTAAACTTATGTTGGTTATTTTTATGTTAACTATACCTAGGTTGGTTAAACTTATATTGGCTATACTTATGTTGGGTAAACCTATGTTGGTTATTCTTATGTTGGCTATGCTTAAGTTGGTTAAACCTATGTTGGTTATTTTTATGTTGACTATACCTAGGTTGGCTAAACCTATGTTGGTTATACTTAAGTTGGTTATTCTTATGTTGGCTAAACCTATGTTTGTTATTTTTATGTTGGCTATACCTAGGTTGGCTAAACCTATGTTGGTTATTCTTATGTTGGTTATACATAAGTTGGTTAAACTTATGTTGACTATTCTTATGTTGGCTATACTTAGATTGGTTAAACCTATATTGGCTATACCTATGTTGGTTATTTTTATGTTGACTATACCTATGTTGACTATTATAATGTTGCCTATTTTTATGTTGGCTAAACCTATGTTGGCTATACATAGGTTGGCTAAACTTATGTTGGCTATACCTATGTTAGTTATTCTTATATTGGTTATACCTATGCCAGTTATACCTATGTTGGATATTCTTATGTTGGCTATACAAATGTTGTCTATTCTTATGTTGGTTATATTTAGGTTGGTTAAACCTATGTTGGCTATATTTATGTTGGTTATACCTATGTTGGCTATGTCTATATTCATGTTGGCTATTCTTATGTTGGTTATACATACGTTGGTTAAACTATGTTGGCTATTCTTATGTTGGTTATACTTAAATTGGCTAAACCTATGTTGGCTATTCTTATGTTGTTTATAAATAAGTTAGCTAAACCTATGTTGGCTATTCTTATGTTGGTTATATATAAGTTGGCTATTTTTATGTTGGCCATACTTAGGTTGGCTATACCTATGTTGGTTATTCTTTTGTTGGTTATACCTAAGTTAGCTAAACTTATGTTGGCTATACTTAGGTTGGTTAAACCTATGTTGGCTATTATTATGTTGGTTGTACCATCATTAGAAAAATATAATAAATTTAAAATTTTGTTATTTACCAATGCATTAGGTAGATAGGTTAATGTCCAAACACATAAGAATTCAAAGCTCGAAAAAATTTCAAAGGAAGGCTCCTTTGTTTATGGTGTCCCAAAAAAAAGTTGGAGATCTCTTCTTGGCACATTCGTAGCACCAAAAATTGTCAAAAATGGAACAGAAATGAGAAAGTTATGGCCTTTCAAAGTGTGCATGGTCAAAAAGTTGAAAAAGTACCACACCCAACACTAGGAAATTGTTTTGAAGACACCAAAATAGTCTTTGTATGTTACTTTGTTGCCTTTAGAGTTCAAAGATCAATTATAAAACTTAAGGTGGTGCTCTCATAGCACTTTAGATCACTCAATTGAATAGGAGTTGAGAAAGTTATGAGCTTTGGAAATAGGACGGGTTTAAAAGAAGAAAAATGTGTTTTTTAGCATTTTGAACCATATTTGGACTAATCCACTACATCCAATGTATAGTGGTATGGACCAGTCCCATTCCACTAAAACTAGATTTGAGTGGAACTATGTAGTGGCACAGGGCCTAGTTTTTTAGTACTAATGCCACATATCATATGCAACTATACTTCTTAGTCATAAAACCAATTGCAAATGACCATGCCAAATAAGCTAAATGTTAATTGGATGAAAAGTTAATATTAGTCACACCTTGATGCAACTACCCATTTGACTAGGTGCCATGTAATCACATTGTGTTTTCAAGAGTTTTTTGTGGACGTTCTTATAGAGAGATAGGAGCATTTAATGAAACTAGTGAACCACACATCCTTCTAGATAGATGTGTAGGATAGAGGGCTTGTAGTACTTGCCTACCCTTTGCTTTGAAAACCATGTAAACAAAGAGAAAGAGTGCTACTTTACAGCAAAAATGAAGGGGCTTAAATCGGTTATCTTTTGTGACTAACATTCTTATGCAACTTGTCTAAAGCAAGTAGACATTGTAGTAGTTGCATGTGGCATTTGTGACTAAAAATTAATTGTAAAACCATTTGTTAATATGGGACTTTTTTATAATGCAACCTTGGTTGCACGATGCATTAATATTTTGTCTTTTCCATACATTTACTATGAATGATGGAGTAACATTGCTCGTAAGGCTTTTAGTTTTTACTGATGTTGTGTGGGTACCTAAGTTAGCCGATTAATTAGGGGCAATTTTGGTTTTGAGTATTTAAAACATAATTGAAATCAGGACGTAGTTACGGAACTGGGTTGGAATTGGAATTCGGGTTAGGTTAGGTTCCAATAATCAAGTTGAAAATCGACTCTTAAGGTTTCAAAAAAAGTGGAATTGAATGCATGTACATAGTTCTTAAGTGATATAAAGACCAAAGCTAGACTAGGTTTTTTTTAAAAAAATTTGGTTCTTGTTCTAAGGCAAATATTGGATATGAATTGGAAGGTGTTTTTGGTTTTTTTTAAAGGTTGAATTAGGGCAATTTGGGGGCTATTTTGAGGCAAAAAGGGGGTGAAAAGTGGGGTTGTTGAGGGGGTGATTTACAAGGTAGATTTGGGGACTATTTTGGGGCAAAAATGGGGTGGATTTAGGGGCTCATTCGGAGGGGGTGGGGTGGTTGAGGGTTGAATTCAAGGGTGGCAAGGGGCACATTTCAAAGTTGGCATACAAGTGCATGAGACATGAAAACATGAAACCAATTGGCATAAAAAAAATTTGATCCATTAGAAGCTATTATAGTTTTATAACTTTAAAATATATTATTTTTGTTTAATTTGACCTTGTAAAAGCTTTGTAACAATTTGAATTTTTTTATAAATAAGAGTTTGCTCTTTTGCATTGTTTCCAATGATGTAAATGGTGTCATGTAACCTAACCGGGATGTTATTCAAAACCTACCCTAGAATTAAAAACTAGCTTGATTTGAAAAAATAAAATAAAATTGGAACCAAAATCAACCCTCGCATTAAAAAATTGGATTTAGATCTAGAACTAGGTCCTAATTTTATATAAAAGAGGAACCTAATTAAAACCCAAACTAAAATTGACCCCATAAATGTTTTTGGAATTGGAACCAAAGGTTCCTCCTAAAACATAACAACTACACAACATTGGTTTTTACCAATGTTGAGTAGTTTTTCACTTTTATGAAAAGCCTTTGGTTTCATTTTTTTTAAAAATGATTTCATTTGTAATTCCAATTCCACACAAATAGAATCTGAAATCCATTATGGTTTCAATTCCATTTCCAATTTTCAAAATCAAACCTAATTGATCTTACTAATTGGGACATCATTGAGGGTTAATTTTTATTTAATCCTTAATTCTAGTCATTTTATTCCAAAAATCTTTGACTTGGATTTGGTTCCAAACAAAAATAGAACCCAAAACATGGTTTTGGGTTAGATTTTTCAAAGAAAATTTAGTTCCACTTCAACATCCAATTCTTTAAGAAATAAAATTTGATTTTGATTGAGTACTTATTATACTAATTGGAACCATAACCAAAATTCTAACCAACCAAATAGGTCAACATTGGTTGTTATGTTTTACTAATGTGTTTTCTTGTGTTATATTTGGATTGGGAAAGATGTCCATTGACTAAAGATGTTCATTAGTTCTTGTGATGCATATTTTTAAATTATTGGCAATGTGTGTCCATAGCCTTCTAGCATGCATAGGTCATTGTATTTGGGAAGCATTTCGCATTTCTTTCACAACTTGCAACATGTGCACCTCACTAATCAATTTGTGGCAAATGACACATTTTTAGTTTTAAGGTCTTTTATTTTATTGATGTATTAGTGGTGTCTTGATTGTTATGTTATTTAGTGACATGTGTTCTCTTGTTTATTGGCTCCATTTTACAAGGACATTATGGGAACACCTTTTGAACAAGTATAGGGGTTAGAAAATCAAAAGTAGGTTGAATGGATAAGTTTAAGTGTCAATTTTTTTTAAAAAGTTGGGTGAGGAGAACATAGGGGTTAAAATATTTAAATTTGTTTAATCTCTCAAGGGGTTTTTTTTAGATGTGGGGTTTTAGTGAACTTGAAAAATAAAGGAGTTTTATTAAGTGGTATTTGGGAAGGGTAAGGAATTTTTTTTTCCAAGGAGTTATTTCTTTGGTGGGGTTGGGTGGTTGGGGAAAAAAGGGAGATATTCCTTTTTTTTTCCCCCTTTCTCATAAAATGGTGTCTTAACAAGGATATTTTCCCAAGAAATATTTTTAAAAAATTGATGTCATTTTTGGGGGGCACCAAACATGAATATTAATACAAAATGAATGCTTATTTTTTAGAAATATTTTTATGAAAGCACCAAACATTTTGTATTAATGTTTTTTGCAAGCTTGAGTTTTTTCAAGTGTGTATTTTTGCAAGTGTGTGTTTGCTAAGTCCCATTTTTCTGCTACTTTTTTTGTTGGTTGTTAAATTCATTTTGATAAGTTTTATTTTCTTTCTTGCACAATGGTTATTGTTCTAGTGAAAGAAGTTCAATTAGTTGTTGTGATAAATGATTTGGATTTTGGAGTTAGAGATGTTGCATATGAAGCAAAGGTACTTAATAGGTATGCCACCTTGGATCAAATTACAAATATAAGCATGGAAAATTTAGGCTATGCATTTTGCATTATGATTTGTTGGACATGGCATCTTTGACCACAATCATTTTAAAGGTCAAATCACTTCATATAAATATGCATGAGTAGTATTTACCAAAACAAAGTTTGTGAAGGTCAAAAATTTCAGTATTGAATCAAAGTTTAAAAGGGGATTTGAGCAAGGTGACATCCATGTTGTCATATAATTGAATTGATGACCATTATGTGATTACGCATTGCTTTTAAACTTGAATTGGTTCCCATGTATTTTCACATGGATTCCATTACAAAATTTAAAAGTTCTTTTCAAAGTTGGATCTTTACTATTATTATTTTTATCATTGTTGGTGTAAAGGGAGGAGGGAATAGTAAAGGTGAAAAAAAATTACTAATTGGAGATGGAGAAGGTAATTAAGATGTTTTTGTTCTTGGCAATAATTTTAGAACAAAATATTAATAGCTTATTCAAGCATACAATGGAGGCCAATGTGGGTGGCCACCCATTTATGTCCTTCCTAAATTATTTTTTTTAAACAATTGAATGGCCACCTAATTATGTCCCTCTTAAGGGATTTTTTTTTTCTTTTCCTTAGTTTTTTTTGTTATAATTTTTTTCAAAATGTTTATTTTTCCAAATTTTTCATTAGTTTCTTATTTTAACATATATTTTAAATTTTTTTAGATGACCAGGGTGTTGTCCATAGCTAGCCTTACAACACCTCCATTCAAAAAAGTGTGTGGAAATTGCACGTAGCAAATGTCATCATTTGTTCAATAGGTGATGTTCGTTGTAATGTTTGTCATTCAAAGTCAAAGGTCCATAAATTAGGTTTTCTTCAAGGTTCCATTGCAACTAATGATGGTCCTATAGTATTGATCATTGAGGGAAAATGGCTTGAAGAATTGTGCATATGACAAAGTTTGAATTCTTAAATTTGGTTCATCCAAAACAAGTTCAATTCCTCACTTGTGTTTGTGGTAAATTTCAATTGTCACCCACATCTACCCTTGTTGGTTCCAAGAAGACACAAAACAATTTATTCTAAAAGTAGAAAGAAATTTGAGCATTAAGGGGTTGGTTGTTCCTTTGGTGATTAATTCTAATAATGATGTCTCACGTAATGTGAAAAGCAAGCTTCACTTTGATGAATTGAAGTAAGTTTCTAAACAAAAACCTTTTAAACATTGGAGTTGTTGATTATAGTTTTTATGCAACCTTTCTATACTTACCTTTAGTATACAAATATTGAACATATATGTGAAAACTTCTTAAATACCATTTTTTGGTGATTTTTTCTTTTTGGATGTTTGAAGCAATTTTTCAATATCAATAATTTTTTTAATACAACCAAATTTTGAATCTAAATAATTTTTCAATGCAAGTAGTTTTAGGTACCAATAGTTTTTCAATGTAAATAGTTTTGTCAATATAAAAAAAAATTTAGTCTAAGAAGTTATTCCATGGAAGAAATTTTTTAGCGCAAGTAATTTTTTGATACAAATAAATTTTCAATTCAAGGAGTTTTTTAATATAAATAGTTTTTACATTCAATCAATTTTTGAATCCAAATAGTTTTTAGTACAAGTAGTTTTTTCCATCTAAATGATTTTTGAATCCAAGTAGTTTTTAAGTACAAGAGTTTTTCCATCCCATCAATATTTGAATCTAAGCAATTTTTAAATACAAGCAATTTTTCAATACAAGTTTTTTTTAGTACAAATAATTTTTCCATCTAATCAATTTTTGAATCTAAGCAATTTTTGAGTACAAGTAGTTTTCCAATATAATCAATTTTTAATATAATTATTTTTCAATATAATTTTAAAAAATATATATAAGTAGTTTTTTAATCCAAGTATTTTTTATTAAAAAATTCAATGTAAATAACTTTTTAATGAATCATTGATTCCATGTTTTTTTTAATGTGTACGTTTGAGGAAGGTGATTTTTATTATTTATATATTTGGATTAAATTGAAGTTCATAATAATGGAAACAACGTTATCAAATCTTGTTAATTCATCATTTGAACATGTATTACATTCATATGGTCTTTGTTTGGTTTCAACATACAAATATGAAATAGGCAATTGTCTTTTTTATGGTATATCTTATTTATTGGATAATCATATATCGTCTCTTCAATTGGGGAAAAAATAACATGGCATATTTAAATCAATGTTTATTATTGAATACAAAAAAACCCAATAATGTTGTATTCAAGAATTAAATCCAAGTTTTTTGTTTGATTTACATCAAGGTATGGTGACGAATGAACATCAATATGTGACAAAAATGGCTTTATGTGCTATGATGGGAGGTTTTTGGGGAGATTTCACTATAATATTTTGGATAGATGAATATTTACAAAGGTTAATTTACATTTGGAATAAAATATCAAAACACATTATTTCGCAATGTGAAATGGATTTTCAATCTATCCCCTTACATATAATTTACAACTTTCAAAATTTTGAGCCAATTGAATATGTTAATGGTTTATCTTGGTTGTCGTTTATTTTTCAAGTGAATAATCCCAAAGTTCACATAGATTTGAACGATTTTCCATCTTTTTTGAAATTAATGAACAAAATCTTCAAATTCAATTCTCATAGCCAACTACACATTTATATTGAAGTGAAAAATTTGACTTTACATTAATGGACATTTTGAAAAATATTTGGGATTGCAATATGTTGTTTCCTTGTTCAACATTTTTTATAATAGAAATATTACTATTTTAAAAAAAAATCATATTCAATATTTTAAAAAAAGGAGAAATGATACAATTTTTCCTATCAATTATGAATTTTGTCTAGTCCATCCACCTTAATGTCCGAAACCAAAGTTCAAAAAATACCTAAAGTTCAAGTGGAACATTTTCAAGTTTTAATTGTTAATCCTAATTTAACACATAAAAGATCAAGAGAATATTTTGATTGGGCACTTTATGATTATAATATTTTTGAATTATTAGATGTTTACTTAAATCTTACTTATTTAAAAAAACATCGAAATTCATTAACATGTTTCCAAATATTAAAAGAACAAGATTACAAATTATGAATCGCATGAAATATATATATATATATATATA
>Ga0116231_10009354_pt1 | contig 16602 bp, 9 predicted proteins | sample S1TSphgellanicum_2_FD_89695 | JGI IMG/M metagenome (GOLD analysis project Ga0116231, IMG submission 89695) | Host-associated microbial communities from peat moss isolated from Minnesota, USA - S1T2_Fd - Sphagnum magellanicum MG | ecosystem: Host-associated > Plants > Peat moss > Unclassified...
CAAGAGGCTCCACGAAGTCAATATGAAGATCCATCCTAAAAAGTGTGAGTTTGTTGTCACCTCAGTAATCTACCTTAGACATAGAATTTTGCCAAATGGTATTATGGCTCATTGGACCAAAGTAATAGCCATTTTGGAGATGCCCAATCCTACTAATGTTCACACGTTGAGGAGCTTCATCGAACTATGTAATTACTATAGAATTTATGTCCAAGACTTTAGTACTATTGTTCATCCTCTCTATGCATTGTTAAAGAAGGATGTTACTTGGACATGGAGTGATGAGGCTCAGGAAGCTTTCAACACACTCAAGGAAAAGCTTTCAGAGTTCCCCATTCTGAGAAGACCTGATTTCAACAAGGTTTTCATTCTACACACTGACTAGAGTGCTCTTGGTATTGGAGCTATTCTTGGCCAACTTAATGAAGAAGGCAAGGAATATGTTATCGTTTATGCATCTCGAAGCAACAACAAGGCTGAGAACAACTACTTTTCATATGAGGGGGAGTGCCTTGCTATTGTATGGGTCGTCATACATTTCAGGCCATATCTTTATGGCACCAATTTCATTTTGTATACCGACCATTAGCCTATCAAGTGGTTAATGACCAACGATGAGCTTACTAGTAAGTTAGCTTGTTGGGCGCTTATACTTCAAGAGTATGAGTTCAAGGTTATTCATCGACCTGGTATTACACATCAGAATGCGAATACCATGTCGTGAAGACCCTTCACTACCTCTAAAGATTTTTCAGAAGCCATGCAAGATTTTGACCAGATTCCAGCAATACATGTATCTGAGGCATCTACTTATCTTGCATTATTGCAATGTAACATGGTTGAGCATCCCATTATGGATATATGGGAGGACTTGAACACTCTGAGGTTTTTTCAACATGGGGAATACCCTCCCCAAGTTACATCAAGTTAGCCGGATCGCATACAACAACGGTCTAAACACTACTCATGGAGGGACAATCACTTCGTCCGATGCTTACCACAAGGCGACAGAGTGGTTCCACCACCACATGAATGGCCTGGTCTTATTCAAAAGGTACATTCGGAGCTTGGACATTTTGGAATTAAACGTACTTATAGCCTTTTCGCTCATCATTACCATCGGAGAAGTATGTATGCTCAAGTCCAAGACATCATTGCTAGGTGTGAATAATGTGATAGAGTGAGAACTTCTTTCTCCTCTCGATAGTTCACGCTTTCTCCACTCCCTATTCAGGGCATGTTTTATCGTTGGTCATGTGATTTAGCTGGAAAGTTACCACAAACCTCCAAAGGTAATGTTTACATCACGATTATGATTGAGCATTTTTCAAAGTGGGTTGAGCTTGTTGCGCTACCGGACAAGTCATCACATAACACTAGCCAAGCTTTCTTATAACAAGTTCTAAGTAGGTTTGGGGCTTGTGATGAGTGCCTTACTAATCAAGGATCAGAATTCAGGGGAGAATTCCAAGACCTACTTGACCATGCTCTCATTGACCATCGTCGGACTTCAAGAGATCATCCCCAAGTTGATGGCCTTGCAAAAGGATGGTTCAAACATGCAAAAAGGGACTTTGGAAGATTTGCCTCACTAAGAACAAAGAGGATTAGGACCTGGCCCTCCTTTACATCGCCATGGATTACAGGATGTCCAAACACACCTCTTTATCTCATTTCTCTCCTTATTTTTTACTTTTTGGGAGACATCCCATTCCACCCTCTTCCATTGCTACTCAAATGGACCAGGCTATGGACTTGGACTCCCCAACCACTTGGGCTAAGGTCATTACAGAAAGGGTTGCTCTATTCAGGAGGGTTATGCCCATGGCCATGGAGAACTTGTCCATTGCATAACATTGAGACACCTTATGATATGCACACACACGAGGTGGCAGTTACAAACCTAAGGTGAGACAATTTGATGTTGGTGATTTTGTGTATCTCCAACACTACCTAATGATACTCTAAACACTTATTCTGGTCGCACTATCTTGAGGATTAAGACGATCAAGCCTTCAGGTGTGTTGGAGTCGCAAGGAGCTAATGAATGCACAATTCGGGATCACTCCAAAAATTGTGCGCCCTGCCACTTGCCGAACTTCGATCCTACCATCATCGCGTTGACTTGGATTCCTCCACTTGATTATCCATGTCAGGTATGTCAGAAGATACACAATGTTGATCAGACGTTGCTTTGCGATAACTGTAATGGTGGATACCATCTCTTCTGCCTCAAGCCGGAGCTCACTCAAGTTCCCGCCAGCAATTGGTACTGTTCATCATGTTCTCCTACATCACCTTGATTCCTACTCAAACCATGCCATGTTTTTCTCGGCTCAAGTCTGGGAGGGGATACATGATAATTTCATCTCAGCCTCCCTTGTGCATTGTATATATATGTGTGTGCATGTATCTTTTTTTGGTTGATTAGCTTATACCTTTGACTAGCTTTAGTCTTTTTGTTTAGTAGAATTTACTACGTATTTACATCCTTACGACACCATACGTCATGACACTACACGTCACGATAGTTGTCATGCCTGTACATGGCCTCATACATGATGGCCAATTACGAGCATGCCCATGTGCGTTTTTAAGGTTAATGTATGGTTTTAGACGATTGTATGTTATTAGGTACTTAGGGTTTCAGTTGGTTGGCGATAATATAAAAGGCCAAACCCTTTCTTTCTCCCTTTAGTTTTTATAGAATTCTTTTGTCAGAAGAGCTTCTTCCATAATAAGCTAAGATTTCTAGATGCTCACGGTGGTCATTGCACGGCCATCATTTACATACATTTCATTTTCTTCTTTCTTTACAATTCAATGCCCTCAATGATTCGAGTTCATTTTGTAGAGTCTGAACTGAATTGCATGGGCTTGAAGCACCTCCCTCTTGTCAGCATTGTGTTCCTTCTTCTTAGCATTCTTGTTGGAATTACCCTTGGTGGGCAAATCCTAAGTGGAAGGCTAAGGTGCCTTGGCTTTTGGTTAAGGGACAACGGAAGATGCTGGCAGATTTTGCCGTTATAATCAGAGTTACTTCCGTTCTAGGAACTTGGCAAAACAGACAGATTCTTGATGTCCCTCTTTCTCACAATAATCACAAAAGAGATCCTCGGAAGGAATGTTGCACTCACTAACTTTGTGGGTAAGATTACCACAATAGTTGCAAGAAGGTAAGATGGGTGTAACCGAGTGCACCGCTTTAATCCTTAAAGAAGAATGTGATGATCCAGTTGGCACAACTAGTGTAGGTTGAGGCCTTGAACGTGATGGAGGCCTCATAGTACTAGCCTCATAGTGTGCACGAGTCAGTTCCAGATTTTCGAAAATGTTGTACACATCCAACAAAGTGTACAAGTCTCCAAATTCTACAAATACCCATTACAAAACCTACGCTAGAGTGTTGGAGTACCTTCTAATGAACGAAGATACCGGTGGGCAACTTCCAAGTCTATGATGCTCTGTGTATCCTCTTTGAATTTGAGAAGCCTCCTGTAGAACATTTTGAGGGTTTAATCTTTCTACTGAGAGAAGGTGGCAAGCTGTAAAAATTTTTCAAAACTTTTGACTGGAAATTCCAACTCAAGAATTCGAAAGAATTCCCCCACTGGATCAGCAAAAGCTGACGCATCAATGGTGGGAGGAATGTTTGCGATAGCAACAATGAGTTGTTGAGGAGAAAGGTTTATTAAGATAGGTACCGGGTCTGGATTATTCGGCACAGTCTTGTGATGTGCAGTTACAGCTTGCAATGTAGCTTGAGAGATGGTGGTGATGGCTATGGCGCAAGCTAGATTGGGAATCTGGGTGACACCCAAAATCCTTGCAAAATGTTGTTCATAGACATCCAATGCCTCATAGTGCACATAACGAGCCAATTGTTTAAATGCAAACGCCTCGGTGTAATTAGCGCCATACTTGAGCTCCAATTCACAAACCACAATTGAAAAAGTTACCTTGAACTCCCTCAAAGAAATAATACCTGGCCTTCCGTTGAACTTCTCAATTCTCCTAGACGAATTGCTGACCTCCATGGTGTATATGGGTGTTGAAGTCATAGTTTGCAACGGAATATACGGTGATGGTGTGAAAGTAGGTGCGGTAATAGGCGTACCCCACTGATGAGCCCCTCCAAAAGGACTCTGATGTACTGTTCATGTAGTGTAACCTAAACATGAATTCATGGTAGGAGTTGTATTAAATGACGATGGTGCTATAGACACTTGATGGTACCGTCGTGAAGATCATGAACTTAAAGAAATCGGCTCAAAGGATTGTGTGTTACTTCGTAACTAATACCTGGGCTCTAGTTGAGCGCTAGTGCTCTCATCATTCGAAGACATGGTGTTGTCCCATGCCCCAAAATTTTGTGATAGTACACAGCATTAACTACAAAATTCTAACACAACGTACAGTTTGAAGAATATAGTGCGTTGTTGGGAATGACCCGTGACACACAAACATCGCACGGAGGTCAAACGAACGTCCAACGAACGTCGGACGAAGGTTGGACGGAAGTTAAACATATGTTGGATGAAAAGGCAAGAGGCAAAACAGTATGCAGGACGACAAGGCACATGACGTAGGATGACAAGGCGCAAGGCGCAGGACGGCAAGGCGCAAGATGGCAAGGCGCAAGATGAAAGTTTGACGAACTTCGAACGGAAGTTGCTAGATGGACGGAAGTTCGACGAACAGAACCTGAACGAGAAGTCCGACGAAAGTTCGACAAAAATCGGATGGATGTCGGACGGACCAAGGTCACAGTGATGGCAACATTGTCGCTTGCAACGTTGTAACAATGGTTGTGACGCTATTGATGTTGTAGCTCGCAGCGATGGCGCTATAGCATTGTTGCTACTGTAGCTCGCAACAATGGCGCTGTAGCATTATTACTACTATAGCTCGCAGCGATGGCGTTGTAGCATTGTTGCTATTGTAGCTCGCAGCGATGGCACTCCAACATTGTTGTTACTGAAGTTCGCAGCGATGGCGCTATAACATTGTTGCTACTATAGTTTGTAGCGATGGCATTGTAGCGTTTTTACTACTGCAACTCGCAACGATGGCACTGCAACATTGTTGTTGTTATTGTAGCTCGCAACGATGGCGCTATAGCGTTGTTGTTGCTACGGCAGTGTTGCTATTATAGCTCGCAACAATGGCATTGCAACGTTGTTGCCGCGGCGTTGCTGCTGTTGCAACTTACAACGATGGCGCTCCAACGTTGTTACTTCTGTTGCAGCGATAGCACTATGGCGTTGTTGCCGCAACGTTGCTGTTGTTGCAACTCCTCGTGACGATGGCGTTGCAGTGTGTTGTTACGGCGTTGCTGCTGTTGCAACTCCTCGTAACGATGGCACTACAACATGTTGTTGCGGCATTGTTGCTGCTTGCAACGCTACGTTGCAGCGATGGCTGTGCTACAACGTTACTATGGCAGTGTTGCAGCGCGATGCTGCAGTGCTACTATGGCAATGTTACAACGCGATGCTACGGCATTGCTTTAACAGTGCTATAGCGTGATGTTGGGGCGCTGTTTTGGCAAGGTTGTAGCTCGCAATGCGCGACACTGTTGCCACACGTAACATTGCAGTGTTGATGCAACGCGCAACATTACGGTGTTATTGCAACGTGTGACGTTGCGGCATTACAACGATGGCGATGCTACGATGGCGGTGTTGCAACTTGCGTCGCAACAGCGCTGCAAGCCTGCGGCACTACAACTCGCGATGGCGGGTGCCGTTGCCGAAATTTTTGTTTTTTTTTAATTTTTTTGCTCGACAGCTTCAGGACTGTCCTTGAAAACCACCTCCTCCTATCTCAACGTGAGAGAGAGAAGAAAAAGAGAACGAAAAAAAGAAAAAGAAGGGGGGAGGAGGTTTGAAATCTACTTTGTTAGTTAGTAGAAATATAATGTAAGCTCCCTCCAACAATACCAGCAGTAACACTAGTAGCAACTTGTGCTCCTTCTGGCAGCAACAACACTAGTAGCAACAACTCAAGAACTCCAAAAGCGCAAGAAATCTATCGTTTTCAACATGAAGCAACAGAAAGTGTAGTTTTTCTAAAATTGAATTACAAAGAAAGAAGAAAATGAAATGTATGTAGACGGTGGCCGTGCAATGACCGTCGTGAGCATCTAGAAATCCTAGCTTATTATGGAGGAAGCTCTCTTGACAAAGGAATTTTAGAAAAACTAAAGAGAGAAAAAAAGGGTTTGGCCTTTTATACTACCGCCAACCAACTGAAACCCTAAGTACCTAATAACGTACAGTCATCTAAGACCGTACATTAACCCTAAAAGCACACATGGGCATGCCCGTAACTAGCCATCATGTATGAGGCCATGTACGAGCATGACACCTTCTACCCCCAAAATGCTGCGAGTCAAGGAACGTGCCCCAACTCCTTGCTCTTTTGTTGTTTTCATTTCAAACTCACCTTTGAGTCTATCAAGGAGCTTGGGGGCGCATCAATTAGAATCATAGACACATTTTATAACCAAAGATTTAAGAAATTTCTTTATTACCATTGGATCCAAAAACTTGTCCACACAAGCTATAAAATAATTACACCAAATAGGGGCAAATCTCAATTAATTCACATGAACCACATTTTGCAATTCATTATAACAGCTTGCACAAATGAAATTCATATCAACCTAAAGTGGAGGGGTTTTTCATATTTCCATGTTTTTATCACTTCAATTACAAAATTGAAGTCTTATGTTTTTTAGGCCTATCCAAATTTGACAAAAATTTTGGTTATTTGGTTTTTGTATTTTTAAAAAAATGACATACCTCTAGTGGGCCTAAAGTGCACACCCCCTACTTGTTAAAGCTTGGGCTAGGGGAAGTTAAATCATCATGAATGTACATATGATTGATAGGCAATGAAGCAATGTGCTCAACCAAGTAACAACAAACAAGGAAAATCCCCCCCCCCCTCCTGCTTCCCCAAACCTACACTAAAAACAAAGCATACAACACAAGTAGTCAATTAAACCTCATAAACAACCAAATGTTCAATAAATGGATAGACCAAACATTAAAAAAATTTATGGAGGTTGTTGAGAGAAGGACACATTCATTGAAAATGGCAAGCCCTTTCTAAAACTCCCCATTCATTACCCTTTCCAACCATCTAAATGGGAAAATAAGGTCCCAAAAAATGGGGCCTATTAATGTGTTTATAAAAGAAAAAGATGTAGTAGTAGTTGCATGGATTCTAATAATGCAAGAATATGAACTTTCAATAACATTATAATAATTGAAGATAAAAGTATCATTCTAGTTCACTCAAACAATACCAACACTAATCAAGCACGGAGTACCAAGGAATGCATGGTGGTATTGGTTCAAATGCAAGCATCCATAATCAAACATTAAGGTTGCTAAAGCATTGGAGGTCTCCAAAGCACAAACATTGATTTCAACTTTTTGTAACTCTTTCTTCAACAACTCGCAAACATTATACAACCTACACAACTACAAACCATATCACATTTTGAATTCAGATGAAATTGGAATTCAAGCAAGTAGGTTGGAAATAAAGTGTTGACCAAAAAAGGCTCACACATGGTTTACAACACCATCCCCAAATCCCATGAATGGTTAATTATAAATTGTGTGATAAATGTTACAAGGTTAATTCTGCACCTTAAACCCTTAACTTGGATGATCTACACACAAATTACATTAGCATCACCAAAAGAAGAAAAAATGAACATCATTATTACCAACTAACCAAAACCAAAATGATCAACAAACGAAATACATTAATAACACTAATTTTTTTAAATGAGCATCATGATCACGTGTTGAACAAGAAGAGGACGATCGACACATGCACTACTTCAAAGACAAAAAAGGAATGAACTTTCAAAAATCACAGCCAAAGGATGACCATCACATTAGCTTCAAAGAAAAAAAAAATGCTTAAAATTTTTAGTGAACAACACCAAGGAAGTAAGAAGATTGGAGCAAAACAAAACCAGGTTTGTGCCCACATACTTCCAACCAATCCATGCATGTGCGAAGGGTTAGGCTTCATGGAATCCTCAAACACCCACAACTTTCAATCTTGTAACATCATTTTTTGGAAAATCTTGGCCACGCACACATAATTGAACATTTAATCCATGAAGTTTATTCATTTCTTGTTCTATTCATTTCAATAATGGGGTAAATGAAGACCAACCAATAGTGTTTCAATGTTTGGTTATTAGCAATGATGTGTTCCAAGATTTTTTTTAAAAAAAAATTATCCCCCCAACTTTGGGGGGCCACAACTTCCTAATTTGTGAACCATTTTTTGCAATCTAAAATGCATTGGATGTGCCCAAAGGAGAGCTTCAACTATTTTTTGGAGACCATAAGTAAATAAACCTTTTGTGCACATTTAACAACCTCTTAACATTTACACTAACATGTTTACTTTAAATAGCAAGTTGTTCCTAGGTGGAAGCATACTAAGGTGGAACATTATGTATGTCACAAAGTACATAATTTGCAATCTTCCAATTTCAATTTGTGTCTAATTCCAATTCATATGTGAAAATGCTGGAATGAGATTCCTATAGATTAAAAAAATAATGATTACAACACAATGGGAAAATTTCATGGCAAAATGTTTTGTATTTGATCCACAATGGACTTTTAAAGAACCCATGCCTTTCACAAATATCTACTACAAAAGTTTAAAGGCGTGTTAAACAAAATGCATGTAATGAAAGTCGCATGTTCTATAATAACAAGCAAACATACAATGAACAAAATTTGATCAGGTTATGGTAGAAATAGAGGTAATTCTAGATGATCAAGAGCTACGCATGTTTGCAAGTATGATTGCAACTTCTATTTGGGATGTTTTAACGTTTTGTCCAAGTCCCAGAAACAAGAAGTTAGTTCTAAAAAAAGCCTTGTCTCATGTCAAAATTTGTAAGTACTTACAAATTTACATTTTACCTTTTAAGCTTGTCATTGCTCAACAAGAGGTGTTATCTAGAGTGAACAAGGTTCTAAAAAAACACAAGCAAACAAACAACGACATTAAACATGCAACAAAACATGTTATTTTGAATACAACTGTTAATGCCCACAAAGAGTTTTCCATGAGGATTATGGCAAAGACACTTGGGGTGCATGTCAAGAACATTACGTGTGTTGTTTTGTGTTGTAAAATGACATACTAGTCAAGGGCACTTTTGTGGTGATTGCCGGTGAGGAAAAAAAGAACAAATGGCATTTCAGTCCAAGTGAAGAATGTTGTCCTACAATGGTGGGTTTTAAAAACTCAAATGAGCCCAAACAAATATGATGTGAAAAGGAAAGGATTGGAAGTTGGGGTTTTTGATGAGAAACCTACACATTTTTTTATGGAAATTCAAGATTGTTGACTCATCCTTCATTTCAATTTAATGGTTTAATTTCCTTTGACAACAAGTGGATTGTGTTGTGTTGATTATGTTTTTGTTTCACATGGTTAATTGAAGGTGCATTTTGAGTTGAAAATTTTACTGGATTAGTGGATAATTAGTTCAATTCAATTTTTCCACGAATCTAAAAACTTAATCAGAAAATAAATATGTGGACGATCCAGTAAGGTTTTTAACTTGAATGGTCCACATCTATTTTCAATGGTCTAACATATGCAATTAGTAAAATTAGTTGAATCCACATTACTTCAATAACTTGTGCATTTGTTCATTTGTGATTTTTCATTAACCACTCTCGAATAATATAGTATTAATAAGTGACAACAAAGTTCATTAGGAGCTTACAAAATTATTTTAATTTGGATATTTAGTTATTTAATTGAATCCACTTTGAAATGATGTCTAATCCATGCATGGTTTCATTTGATAATGTACATCAACATACCCTTGTGTCGATTTATAATCTATTTATAATATAGTTGACAATTGTGGAGTCCATTCATTATTGTTGAAAATTTGGTAAAATCCTTTGGAAGTTGAATTTTTTCATTTAGAAGTACAAGTAGTATCCAGTTATAGAAATTGTAGTCCACTTATACTGTCTATATAATATAGCCATAGATTGTAAAGTCTAAAGCTACCAATCATGGAGTCCATCCATTGTTATTAAATTTTTGGTAAAGTTGTTTAGAAGTTGATTGATTCATTTGAAAGTATTAGTACTATCCATATGTAGTCCATTTGTAGTCTCTTGATAATACAACCCCATAGATTGAAAAGTCCATTTGAAAGTACTTGAGTTGAGGTGGAGTCAACTACAAGTTGATTGATTTCATTTAAAGGTACAAATTTAGTCCATCTAGAGTCACTATGTACTCTATGTATGCATTATAGTGTCCATTCCAAGTTCCAAGAGTAGAAAGCTTTGAACCTTGTAGTCCATTTTTATTCCATCTACACATTATAAAGTTTAATTATGGTTCATAAAAGTGTGTAAAGCATTTGGAACAATCCATTTGCAACCTATACAGTCTTCTAAATCTAATGTAGTCCTTTCTTAGTTGGTATAGTCCATAAATAGTCATTACTAATATTGTTATGTTATTGAGAAATTATTTATCAAAGTTCATATGGATCTAATATTGTAAATTGAATTTTATTTGAGATTCAAGGTAACTCATCCAAAGATGTCTATTGGATAATGAACATTTGAGGGGCTAAAGTTTTTTTTTGTGAAACCTATGCATGAACGCAACACATGTTGTTGTATCTATCATGTGGAAATAGATGAACTTTGGATCGGATTGAATAACATGCGAAAAAAATCTCAGGTCTACAATCATGACTCAAAAGCTTGTGGTGTTTCTATTATGTTTTACAAAGGTATCACAACTTTGTAGGAGTCTATTGTTTGACCTAAAGGGGAGTTAATGGAATGGCATAATCAGGTTTTCTTGTATGGAGAATGTCTAGGTTGTGGAGTTGAAAATAAACTTTCATTTTGCCTTGTTGAACTTGCTAGTATGGGGTTTAACTTGGTTGAGTAGAAACGATTTACACTTGAAGAAACTAGATCAAAAAGTGGGAGGCCTTTAAAAAAATTGACCCTTGTTTACAAGAAAACCACCTTAAATGAAATGATAGATTATTTGAAGCCAAAACTCCAACATTTTTGTGAAACATAACTTCACTACACCAAAATGTGTCCTAGTTCATTTTAAGTTTCATTAGATTTTGAGTGAATTTTGACATTTTTACCATGGTGAAACTCATCAACACCCAAATGAACAAGGGCCAATTATTATGAATAGTGAATTGGTCCACTAATACCCAATGAAATATAAATTTATCAAGCCATTTCATTTGCTAGTTAATTAACTAGGCATCATGGAAATCAATTAATTTAAATTATTTATTATTTAATGTTATATTTAATATCATTGATACTTTCATGATTTTTAGAATATGAATTATTGACACGTGTCATTACCTATGCTAGGTTAAAAACTTAACCTAGGTACATAAGCCCTGTAATTAACCTAAATAAACATTTATTCTAGGGAACTACATAGGAGAACATTCGGTCAATTTACCACAATTGACCACAAACACACCATTTATGAGGTTTGATCCCTTGACCTCTATGATAAAGGCAAACACCCCTACCAATCACTAAAAGAAATCTTATCATATGCAACCATTATATTTGTGACTACATGTGACTATTATTCATTTGTAACTAATTTTGGTCATGTTTACAACTATTTGAAAAGTTTGGTCATTTTTGTGACCATGTTATAATTTGTTTCTTCATCCTTCCATATGGAGAATTTATAATATAATTTTCATTCAAGAAAACCATATATGTCCCATTAATTGTAATAATGATCAAAATTAGTCGCACCATTATGGGGTGGATTTAGTTTCAAAGGATATACCAAAATTTTATTAAATGTATAATAGGCGTATGTTTTTAAAAGTGTATTATAATAATATTTATTTTCTATTTATGACATATTAGGTATATATTATGTAAGGTGTCGGCAAGGTAAAGTAGACCAAAAAAATAGTCCGCCCAACGTCTAATTAAAAAATGGAACAATTTTTGATATGGACACAAGAAAGTAGATTCAAAATATTTTGAAGTAAAAATATAAAACCATAAGGCTTACATTTAGTTTATGGGAAGTTGGATACAAAGTTTGAATAACTTTGGCATCATAAAAATAGGTTGAAAATATGTTTAAAATTAACTAGGTCAAAATGGTGTTCAAACCTACTTCATATTCAAAATTTGATATATTATGATTATAACATTCATAATTTGATAACACATAAGTATTTTTTAGGGCTTCATTAAGTTGAAATTTTTAAAAAATCAATATTTCATCTACATGTAGCCCATTTTGTAAGATCAAACATTTTGTGCAAGTAAAAATTATTTTAAAAATTCTACTTAATTCTACTTTCAATATGGGATTTTTCAACATTTTAAACATAAAATGAAATATTATCATCATGTTAATTATTGTACCAAAAAAAATTTATACTTTTAATACATTAAAAACATTTCGTTGCTACATGTAGTGTTTTTTTTCAAGGAGCAGTGAGTCGTCTACTTTACCTTGCTTACACCCTAATATATATATATATATATATTTGTGTTATTTACCTATTTAGCCTAGGTGCCACATGGTGTGGTTTAGGTGCCATGTGGTTAGGTTTAGGCATAATCTTGGTTAGTCTATGTTTAACTAAGTTTTAGTAAAATTATTTTTAATTTGGTTTACCCAAGTTTTAGTTTTAACCAATGTTTACTCAAGTTTTAATTTAGCCAAGGTTTAGCCATTTTTTAAAGCAAAAAATCAACAATTTTTTTTATTGAATCAATATTTAATCATAGTTTAATTTAGTCACTTGGTTTAACAAATTTTCAAAATTTAGCCAAAGTTTAATAAATTTTTTATTTGGGCAAGGTTTGCCATTTTTTTAGTTTAACCAAAGTTTAATCATTTTTTTGTTTAACCAATGTTTAATCAAAGTTTAGTTGAACCAAGTTTTAATTTCATCTAAATTTAGCCAAGTTTTAATTTAACTTAGCCACTTTTTTAGCTTAACCAAAATGTAGCCACTTTTTTGTTTAATGAATGTTAATAAATAAAATAAAATAGCCCAACTTTTACCATTTAAAAAAAGTTTGGCCAAGGTTTCTAACCATTTGTTACAAAATGTAAAATAACTTTTTAGTTTAGTTAAGGTTTGCCAATTTTTTTGGTTTAGCCAAAGTTTAACCATTTTTTTTGTTTAACTAAGGTTTGCCAAATTTTTTGAATTTAATCAAAGTTTAACCATTTTTTTTTTGTTTAAAGACAATTTGATAATTTTTTCAATTTAGCCAAAGTTTAGCCACTTTTAAATTTAACCAAAATTTTCCAATTTTTTAATTTAGTCAAAGTTGAATCCTTTTTTAGTTCAACCAAAGTTTTCCAATTTTTATTATTTGAGGTCAAAATGTATTCATTTTTTTGTTTAACCAAAGTTTAGCCCAAGTTGAGCCAAATTTTTGTTTTGTTAAAGTTGAGTCAACTTTTAGTTTAATCAAGGTTGAGCCAAATAATTTAGTCAATGTTTAGCCAAATTTTAAGTTTTTTGTAACCCAAATTTAATGAGCAACCAAGGTTTTGTCAAAGTTTAGCCAAATTAAAAGGTTTTTAATGCACACATAGTTATATAATCTAGAACCTTGAAAGGGATGACAAAAAATATGGGTTAAATATTTTATAACAACCTAGTTACAAACTAATATACAATTAATTTATGACTATAAAATACATCCCATATCTTTTATCCTCCCCTTCAATTTTGTAAACTATATAGGAAGGTGCACTTAAATAATTAGAATAACATAATAAAATTTAAAAGCGATTGTCATTTAAGATGAACCAATCAAACTGGATCAACCATAACAGTTAAACCAAAAACAAAGTGGCAAAACTTATTACCTATTTAGCTATTTACTTGACCTAAACACCTACCTACATACCTACTAAACTAGATGTTTATATATATAACTTAATTAGAATTAAAATTTGATATATTTGTGGATCTACCATGAGTTGCAATCATGTGTTCAAAAATTGAATGCCCTAGATTGTTTTTCAAGATTACATTAAAAATGAAATTATAAAAATTATTGACACATGTCAACATATTATTCACTTTTATTGTTCACCAAAAAGGTTTGTTTGGTAATCACAAACAACAAGACATAGTTAGTCAAAGGATGAAATTCTATTTTGTTGAGTTTTTTTCTTTCATTCACAATCTATGTCATTTGTAACTATGGTCACATACGACTTGATTTTTGCAATTAAAGGGATCTTTGATGTAAATCTTGCTTGTGATTAAAATTTAGTTGTAAGCATTAGTCACAAAATCTAGTTTTTCTTTTAGTGAACATACTTATATGAAATCATGATATGAAATTTAATATAATCCACAATCTATTTTAGATGCTTTGAATTCCATAGTTCCAATATATTGATATGAAGTCATGATGTGGGATTTAGTACAATCTATGAATGGTTAAACCCCTTTCTTGCATTGTGTAACATGAACTTGAGCAAGACAAAAAAATTTAGAAATTTTTTTTGGCTCATGGATGACATTGTTCTCCATGTGTGCATTTGTTTGCTAGTTGTTCATGGTGTTGTCTTTGAGTTCCCTTTTCAAATGTTGGCTTTCATCATTGCTAATTGTTTCATCTTCATAGTACTAATAGGAAGTGGCAAGTATGTCAAGTCCTCAATTTCTTGTAATATGTAGCATATTAACTCTTTTTTTCTTCACTTAATGAAACCATGTCATCTTCAATCCCTTGGAATTTCTCAAAAGGATTAGTTCTATTGGTGTTAAAAAATTAAATGTTTGTTTTGGCAAATCCTTTTTTGATGTTCTTCAAGATAATTAAAAACCTTCTTCAATGTTATAGATATCCATTTAAGGCCAAATCCAATTTTTTAAGGTGAACATGGTTGTGTTTCAACTATTATTCACCTATGATGAGTTTATATGTTATCTTGAATGATTTGAAACAACTCATGCATCAAGAGGTTGTTAGACATGACTTGTGTCTACTAAAGGGTTTCACTCAAGTTGTGTTCAAGTGTGACAACTTACGAGGTGACATGAAAGCCATGCCCATAAAACATAAGAAAATGATGATCGGTTGGAAATATATCTCCATCCAAAGATTTCATAAAATGAAACATCCACTTTCCAAAAAGCTCACTAATTGTCATCTAGGCTTTTGATTGCATTGCCATAGTTTCTTTTTTCTTACACCTTTTGATGTAATTCCTTGTTCTCCTTTTCCCTTTAAATATATAAAGATTGGGCATGTAGGTACCTACAACATTAACACATGCCAATATTGAGAATTCCACCTTCATGACTGAAACGAATGAAAAATTGAAGAATTGGTTGGTGGAGGAAGATGAGGCATGGGCCAAAAAGTGAAAAACTTATGTGAATATGTTGGGGGAATACATTGGGAGAAGATTAAAGTGGACTTGGTGGTGGATTTTTTGCATGGTTTGCTAATGAAAGATGCTAGGTGGGTGGTAGCTATGAGGGGCAAGGAAGTTTACATCAACAAGGAATGATGATGGAAACCATGAAGCTTCCCCACATTGTAAGAAACATGTGATTCCTAGATGTCACAATTATCATCCATTAAAAAATTAGGCACATGGTGTCACTACTAACAAAATTTGTCACAAGTGGGTCAACCATGCACCAAATGTTGGGACAATACTCATTTCATGTTGGGCATTGTTGCAAGCTATTCAATTCAAGAACCATTAGTCTTATTGTTCCTTTACTATGGTGTTATTTTTTCAAATGGCAAAAGAGGGAGGCATCATCAATTGGGTTGGGTTGGTTGTGTTGGGTTTGCAATAGGATATGTGTAAATGGATAAAGGGAGCTTAGCCTAAGGAGTTGGAAATTGCCCAGGTCATGGATGTATTGTTGAGGTGGTGGTTTCCAATGGAGAATGAAGCATCTAAGGGGGAGGGGGACAACATCAAGTTGGAGATCCTATTGCCCCTTATTCCTTTGGTGGTTAGTTACCCACAAGGAGAGGAACCACAAACTAGCACAAGGGGGTGGTTCATTCCTTCACCAAATGTTATAGGCATGAAGAGGGGCATGGTAACTAGGGCAACTACTATTCCCCCCCAAACACAATGACCACATGTGGAATAGTTGACAAAAAAGAAGGCAAGGAAAGAAGGTAAAAAGGTAGCCGACTTTCAACCTAAAACTAAGATGATGTTGGTTTACAAGGAAGGGGAAACAATAGTTCCATCTCTTAAGGGGAAAAGTTATAGAAAAATGTGAACCTTATGATCCCTACATTACCACAAAATGTGCGTGTAGTTCATTAGTCCTTGTTATTAACAAATAGGAGATCTACTCAAGTGCAAACATAAATCTTTATTGAAAGGAAACTACAACATGATGCTCACAACATTAAACATAACATCAAGAACTCCTCAAGGTTCTTGTCACATGAAATACACAAACTTGTGTAATGAAGAAAAGAGAACCAAACCATCAACACCAAGGTATTTAACTAAAAGACCAAACCACAAATA
>Ga0116231_10009355_pt1 | contig 16599 bp, 12 predicted proteins | sample S1TSphgellanicum_2_FD_89695 | JGI IMG/M metagenome (GOLD analysis project Ga0116231, IMG submission 89695) | Host-associated microbial communities from peat moss isolated from Minnesota, USA - S1T2_Fd - Sphagnum magellanicum MG | ecosystem: Host-associated > Plants > Peat moss > Unclassified...
ATATATATATATATATATATATATATTAAAACAGAAAAAAAGAAAAAAACGTGTGAAAAGATTGACAAAATGGTGATGCTCTAAACATGGTTTTGTAATGTGTAATCTATTTAAGAAAACTTATCCAATTCTTTATGTTAGGTGAAAGGCATGAGCGAGCATACTCAAGGGTCCCATGCCACTTAGCCATCACCACCTCATGTTGGGCCCCTCATTTCATTGCAAGAATACCCCACTCCACCTCTCTCCTCCTCCTTGGGACCTACACAAAACTTTGCCATTGTGAATTTCCCTTCTTTGCGGATACCACTGAAAGAGGGGATAGGGAGTGGAAGTAGGCCCAAAGACATGGTGACTTTATGGATAACTCCAGTACACAGAAAACAAAAGGGGGACCAAAATTGGTTTTGTCACCTAAAGTTGTCACTACACTTCGACCCCTAAAGGACGACCACCCAAGGACAAAACCACCGATATTATATATAGAAATGAGCTTTGTAACCTCTTTAACTTATTAAATCCATGTCTAGTTTATTAAAATACTAGATATGAAAGGCATGATGGCTAAGAATGAAGTTGATGACCCATATATATACACTAGTTTGAACCTCGTGCCTAATGCATAGGTGTGTGTGTATTTGACGGTACATATTACAAAATTACAATTACAAACTACATTTCCAAAACCTCTTTATATATGACATTTCGCATGTATCCATTGGGACCCTGGCTGTTGAAAATCTTGATGTTTGCACTGCTTGTGACCCCTGAGATAACAACATATAACTGACCATGGGAATAGACCGGAGACGGCAAATATACCCTAACTTGTAAGTAAGTAGTAAGTTACTTATTTAGTAGGTATCAATATGTTGAAAATTATTTCTTTGTTTTTATATGTTGATAAATTCCAGTATCCAGACCCCCTCCCTGTTCATAATGGTTAGGGTTTCTGGTGCAGCCAATTTTCACATGCATCATAATAATACCTTTTGGCATCCAACATATTAATATTATTGGCAAAATTGTTTTTCTTGGCAATCTGATCATTGCAATTACCAATATATCTATTAAGTTTGTGTGCTAAAATGGTAACTGACATCCATTGCCATAATTATTATGGCAAATGCAAGCCTTGAAATTGCCAATATCTAATAAAAATGTGCTTAACGGCTGTTCGCTTCGGCATCCATTGAACTGTAATAAAAAATTATGGGCAATGTAAAAAGCATTGAAAATTTCCAATATTCTAAATAAAAGTTCAAAAAAAAAAAGAAAAAAAGCCCAACCCAACTCTTTCATTTGTTGAAAAAGAGATAGGATAAGTGTACCTAAGTCCAAAAACCCCAAAATTTTAAAAATAAAAAATAAAATTTACAACACTAATATATATTATTCTCCTCCGTGCCATGTCTGTATTCCACTCTTTATCCACCCCGTCGGAGTAAACAAACCATGACGAGATAGATGAATGATCGGATGAATGAATGGATGGATGACAAGATAAATGGATGAAATGATGCTTCACGACGTCCTTTATTATATGTAATATAGAGAGAAAAAGAATATCATCTTTGTGGGGATCAAATTAAAAAGTTGGTACTAATGAAGTTGCTATTAAATAATGTGAAAAACTATAGTCTTTAAGTAGGTGGCATTTGCCAAGATGGATACTGGTGGCAACAAGCTATACTTAAATGATTTTAGTGTAATGAAAAAAGTGGATAGTGATTGTGTTACTATGTGCCATGTTCCAAATAACTTGGCATTTGTCATGTTTAACATAAGCCCTAATTATAATATTATAACTAGATGGGTATGTTGTGAAAGCCACATTCACACATTTTAAAAATGTCACAAGTAGCGATGTTAATAACTATCAATATTCTAACAAGTGTGGATGGTGTCAATAAATTGTTTACATGTCATGTTGATGTGACAAGCTATTTATAAAACAATCACTAGTGATAAGGAAAACGGTAACTTACTTTCAAACCATGAAAAATCTATCAAATTTAAAGGTTTTTAAATTTACCTTTGGTGATAACTTATTAATTCAAATGCAAGTTTGATATCATAACAATTTTCAAGGCCCCTTATTGTTTGGTTTGCCACAAAGCTCCTTTGATTTTGTTTGTAAATGTGAAGTTCTAAGCTCCATTATGTTGTTAGGAGTTTTATTGTAGTTATAGATTTTTATGCTAGTTTAAGTAATTTGGGGTAAGTAAGTTTTGAACCAATTCAAGTGCGAAAAGGATTTTAACTTTTTGGTGTTGAGGATAAGTGGGATGATGTGTGATCAGAATTTAGTTTTTTGGATTTCAAAATTCTATTCACCTACAAAACATAGGAATCCAAATATCAACAAAAACTTCAACAAATTCCTTGCATAACAAGAGCACAAAACACAATAGAACATTTAGATGTCGTGTACCAATTAGGGTATTTTTTTGTTATGTGTTGTGAATGTAGTGACAATGATAGTTGTAGGTGCCGATTTTGGAGTGCATGATAATGTTTACACAAGTGAAGCTCCATCCTCTTTGTGCAAAACTCTTGTAGAATTACATTCATCACTTCTTTCCTATATAAACAACACAAATAATTTAGTCCACAATAAGCATTCCAATTTTTATAAAAAAAGTGTTGATGTTTTCATGCAAAAACATAAAAAGATGATCAGTAAGAATCAATGAAAATCAATACTAGCCAACTTGTTATAGGCATAAAAATTGAAAACATAATGAGGTTTTGACATTCATAAAGTGTAAGCATCTTGAACATGCATCTAAAAAAAAGTTGATTGATTGTTAATACAAAAATAAGGTGTAATTCACTACCTTGAAACATTATTAGATTTTAAAAATGAAATAGGTTCACCCCACCCTAGTCATTTCATATTTATTAAAATTGTGTCATTATAAGGTCATTATGTAATCATCACATTCATTACTAGTGGACATAATTCTATACAATAGATAGGTTTCTTTTAAATGCTTTTGTTTTAAACATCATAATTATTGTATTTTACATTATCTTAAATTATACCCTAGATTATTTAAGGTTATTTATCTTAAATTATTTTAGGTTATTTCACCTTAGGTTATTTTAAACTATTATACCTAATGTTGTTTTAAGTTATTTTAGGTAAAACCTTACGCAGTTCTAAATTGTTATATTTTAGGTTATGCATTAGGCTATTCAAGGTCATTTTATTTTATCATGTTTTAGATTATTCTACCTTAGGTCATTTTACCTCAAAATTTTTTAGAAAATTAATTTAACAAATAATAGCCTAGGATAAAATAACTTAAAATAATTATGAATAACCTGAAATACCCAAAAATAACATAGGGTAAAATGAAAGATAATAGCCTAGGGTGGAATAGCTTAAAACAACCTAAGTTAAAATAATTAAAAAACACAAAAAAAGCCTAAATAGAATAGTTTAGAATAACTTGTAAAATAGCCTATAGTAGGCTATGATAAAATAACTTACAATAATTAGAAATAACCTAAGGTAGAATAACCAATAATAATTTAAGGTGGAATAATTTATAATAGCTAAAACCTCTAGTGAAATAGTCTAAAATAGTTGAAAATAACTAAGAATAAAAGTGGAATAACCTATAATATCCAAAAAAGCCTTCAATGGAATAGTTTTAAATAGTTGAAAATAACCAAGAGTAAAAGTGGAATAACTTATAGTAACCTATAATAACTTTAAATAAAATAATCTAAAATAGTTGAAAATAACTAAGATTAAATTTAGAATAATTAGTAATAGCATAGGGTGGAATAACTTAAAATAATTAACTATAATTTAGAATAAACTACGGCATAATAGCCTAAGGTATGATAACCTAAAATAGCTAAGGTGGAATAACTTGGAATTAACATATGAATAAAGTTTAATAGCTTAGGGCATAATAAACTAGGGTAAAATAGCCTAAGATACCCCAAACATTTAGGGTAGCCTACATTAATCAAAGAAAAACCTAAAGTAATAATTTATAATAATTTACACTAACCTAGGAATAATTTAGGATTAACTTTAAAAACCTAATGTAGGTTTGGTTTCATAATTGACATTTGAAAGTCAACATTAGGATTTTCAGCTTTTTCTAATTGGCTTTTGATTGTTGAGCAGGTCCAAGAATGAATTTTTTTTTTGAATGCATGTTTGAATGGGTGTTGGAGGATGACATTAGCAATTGAAGTACGCCAATGCAATTTGCTAGAAAGATGACACACATTTTTAGAAACTTCAACTTCATTCAATCCAATATTTTTTTGCTTTTATGAATTGACCACAATTGATCAGCTAAACAATCTTTTGTTTTTTTAGTAAGGAAAAATTTTCCACTTGAACTTTTCAATGGGGGCATGAGGATGTGTTCAACAAACTCTTGAATGGTTTCCAAATTAAATTAGTGATTGGAGCTATAAATAGGATGAAAGCCGCTTGAGAGACAATTATTTCTTCCTTCATTCATGGGTAGGAGCATTTGACTTGTTGTGCCTTAGAACACAACTTGCAAAGGTAACATTAACCCATTTGTTGAAGATGATACAATTGTTGTAATTTGTCTTTTGTTTTCTATCCCTAAAACTTGTATGTGTTAGGTTTTTTTTTCTTTCCCATGTTCAATCCTCTCCAAAGGGTACAAGGTAAACTCCAGTTTGATTTGTGTTGTCAACCAAGCATGGAGGTATGTTGTGCATATTGACAAAGTAAGCAATTCAATGTGCCATGGATGTCCTTTCTTGCTCCCACGTTGATGGTAATTTCCTTGCTATTGTTGTGGTTGTTTAATAAGACCAATTCAAGTGTTTCTTCATGAAATCTTTCATCCATTTTAAAGACTTTAAAGCCTCTTCACTTTGTAAAGTCCTTTAAGAATTAAAGTGCTTTACTTTCAAAGATCCTTTGAACGATTGGTTGTACAATAGGTGTAGAAAGACCTTATCCAACAACACTCACGTTTTTCAAATAAGATAATAAACTCATCTTTCAATTTTGGTTGTATTTCAAAAATTGAAAATTGTTTTTTTGTTACAATGGAAGTTGTGCCTTTCTTTACAACAATTTTCATACGTGGTTTTAACTCCCCTCTTGGGGGTGAATCACTCATACAAAAATTGACGCACTCCGAACTCCTTAAAGGACTCAAATGTGAGCCCAAGTAGCAGCGGAAGAAGGAAGAGTTGGGACACGTTCCCTAGCTCACAACACTTTGAGGGGTAGAGGAGTGTGTTGGGGCTCCGAGATGGGACTAGGAAGAGTTGACAATCTTCACTCACTCACACGGGCCTACACACAACCCACACGAAGTGGTTAGTGCATAGTTAGAGCACACTTGGTGTTGGGACCAGCCACGGGCAACACGTACACACAAGACTCACCACGGCCCGGACTCGGGGGAAGCCACCACCTTCCCCCTTATAGTATTCTCTGTGGCTGGCCACGGAGCCTACATCCAAATGGTTTTTTTTCCCGGGACTCCCGAGTTGGAGTCCTGAAACTGTCCCAGGTTGGAGTCCTGGGACTTTGGGAGCTCATATCTCCCGACTGTAGATTCCGATCAAGACAAGGTCTAAAGCAAAGTTGTAGCTCTCGTCGAGAGCTTTCCAACGCCGTGTTGCGCTCTCAAATCGGACATCGGGAAGAGGTCGATTCCCGACTTTTAGTGGTCGGGAATCAAACTGGCAATTTGACTCCCGGCCCTTCTTTTGGCCATAACTTACGTTTTAGATATATCCAAATGAGCAATGCGAGCCCATTTTAAACATCTACGTTCCAAGATCTTTCCAATGATATAAAGAACGCCACAAGCCATTGAGTTTTGACCCCTCAAATCGCTTTCTGAAGTTTCGGGAGTCCATCGGGAGTCCATCTCCCAAAGTGGGAGTTGCCTTGGGAGTGTGAGTGTTCACTCCCTCACACTCCCACACATTTTCTTACATTCCTGGGAGTATGTGATGGGACTTCCCGGCTTCCTCTTGGCCCGCACCTTTGCAATGCCTTTGCCTTGACTCCCGGGCTTCCTTTTAGTTCACACCCTTGCAAGCCCTTTGCCTTGGTCGCGAGCCCAAGGCTAGGGTTGTGACAAAGACCTTATACTCAACTTTTCATATGGACCACTAACTTTTCCTAACTTTTTATCAAATGTCTTTAGGTAGTGGAACACACTTGTAAAATCACCATGTTTTTTCATGGTTGCAAGAATCAAAGGCCAAAGGTGTGGTGTAAACAAAGTTGTGTAAACACCTCTTTTCCTTTTTTTTGTTGATTTTGAATTGTTTGCATCATCAATGGTCTTGTTCTTGATTTCCCTCTTTGAAATCAATGTTGTTTCCATTGGTTTTTATGGCCTTCCCACAAGTCTCTTGAAAGGTGGGGTTGTTGTTTCCTTCTCTTGAATTTGCGATTGTATGTCCTTCAAAAGGGCTTGGACTTCTTGTGGTATAGCTAGCAACCTCTCTTCTTAGTCCACTTTACAAAACATAAAATTTATCATTTTTTTGTTGTTTGGTTGTTGCCATTTCCTTTGCACATGTATGATACCTACCTATCTCAAATTTACATTAGGATGTACATGGTATTTTTAAGATGCAAGTATGATGATTCTTACATTATGGACACATTTTAGAAAAATGTGCAAGTTCAGGTATGTATGGGTTAACGAATATAAATCTTTATATTATTTAATTCCATAGGCCTCCTAATGATTAGTAGTTACTAGTTGTAGACTTACTGTTCCCTACCCAAGGTGAAGCTAGTGGGATTAGGTAGCTCAGGTTAATGAGTGGTTGGGGGTAATCGGGTAATCCACCTAATCATCTAAGAGATTTCTAGGAAGGGATTAGGATAAAGGCCTTATTTTTTAGGGGTCAATGTGGGCCTTGTGTGTGGTACATGGGAGAAGGGGGATAGAGGAAGTGGGAAAGGATGAAGGAATTCATTAAAAATTTGTGTGGGATATGGAAAACTTTTCTGTTTTGAGAGTGGGGGGAGGAATGGAAAACGATGTATGTACTTAGTATATGATTTTAATGGAAGATTGTTGAAGGATTTGAGTCCCTTGTGTTACATTGTTATTGTACTAAATGTGGAAGGTAGAGTAAGGCATGTTATGTAAGTAGGATACTTTTTGGAATTGATATTTTTGCATTTTCTGTAAAACATAAAATAATGGGGTTACCCATGGGTAGCCTCTAAAGCACCAAACTATTGGTTGCCACAGGAAGGTAACAATCAATCTTTGGTGGTCGGAATTAGAGAAGGAACATATTAGCAAGTTACCCCTTGCAGGCTAAAAGGTATTGTTGTAAGCAAAAGGTAAAAACTCAAAGGGAAAATAATTAGTTATAAAAGGTACAAAACAAAATAGGGACTTTTCAAGGGTTGAAGGTGGCAAACAGAGCCGCCAGAGACTCAACATCACCAGAGACTCCACATGCAAGGAAAAGGAGGGATTGTAGTGGTAGAAGGGTTTGAAAACCCCTTAGGTAATACCTTGGGGGTGTTGAGGGTACTACAAAACTAGGGAGAGTAATTATTCCTAGGGGCTCTCCCCCTTTCTCTTATTGTTCCTTTCTTTAGGTTCTGTTCCCTACTTCCTAATTGAGATTACGTATAAGAAGGTAGGTTGGGTTGTGGACAATAGACCTGTTGTATCTTCCTTATTTGTGGCATGACTTCTTATTTCTTACTTGAATAGTTGTAGTAAAGTAAGATAGGAGAGTAGTTTTTTATGTGAAGTGATAAGGTGTCAACCTTGTCCCTTGGTTTCATCCCATGTAGGATGATAATGATTGGGGGGCACAATTTTTGCCTTTAACAATTTGTAAATGAAAGGATATAACAAATCAAATAGAATGTCATTGTAAAAATCTATTATCAAATTGCAAAATAAAAATCAAGTGAAGCTTTCACTTCTAGCATTACAATTATGTATAAAACTTGAAAGTACCTTTCCTTGCACACAAACAAAACATTTTGAAAAACACAAAGAAATACACAAAGAAACATTGGTAAAAACATGCATTTTCCAAGATTGGATGTATTGTTAACTGTTTTAAGAATTGTGATGTTTCATTCATCTTGTCGAAATCTTAAGAAAATAAAAAAATTACAAAATCTAATGCCAAACCTGTTTTTTTCAATAAAAAATTAATTCAGCAAAAAATGCCAAACATGAGTTTGAAATACAATAACAAATAGACCAATTGGTTTTAGGGTTTAGAATTCAAAATTGATACTCTATGTTGGTATTAGTGCTCAATGAGTAATGGGGCACTAATGTGGTTTTGTGATGTTTAAACCTATTGCACGATAGCTATAAAATATTGAACAATTTTGTTATTGAAACTTTCATTAAATGAAAATTAATTTAAAAAAACAAAGCTGGGGTGCAATTTTGGTATTTTTGGAAACTACTCAATGATTAGCATGTTTTGCAAGTGATTTCATAAATTTTAGACATAATAGAGCTATTCGTAAAGTAACCCTGTCTTCACCCTGTCTTTGGGCCTCCTTTCACCCACTATCCCCTCTTTCAGTGGTATCCGCAAAGTAAAGACATTTTAATAAATCCCAGTATGAAATGCTGATACCCAGCATTTAATGCACAAGGTTTGAGACTAATTATAGTAGTTGTACAGTTGGGAACAGTAAAAATATATGTAGCAGCAGCAGTGGACGCGCTCAGGAAAAAGGAAAGACAGGATGAAACTCAGTTTACCACCAAAATTGATGGTTTTCTGAGTTTCATCCCCCGTTGAATGCTATTGCACTTTTTTTGCAGGTTTAGGGTTAATCTCACCCTGTGTATGACCAAACTCAGGGTTCTGGTGCTGTGTTTTTCTTACTTTAGGGATAACTCTAATGTGCAAGAGACATTTTTTCTTTAAAGCACTGGACCTGGGGTTCCATTTTTCTCTTTGTTGAATCAAAAATGAAACCATTTTAACTTTTTTTAAAGAACAAGAGTCGAAGGTTCTTCATCATAAAAGTCAAGATCTGCCTAACAATGGTTCAAAACTTTAAACCCAAGATTTGATCCCAGAGCTAGCTTGGAATTTGTGCACATGATTCGGACAAGGTACATACTGAAAGGGGTTTGGCATGCTAAGCTTGCATACAACCGTCGTCTTATGCACTGTAATCTAGGCCCTTGGTGGCATATCGATACACTTTCTCATGACCAATCTAGTGGGCACTGAGAATTGCGAAGGTCTGCTACAACTTGTGAAGAGAAAGTCCTTTTTGTTTGGGGTTTCCCACTGAACTTCTCAACATGGGCTCAGAATCTTATATGTAAACCCTCTATTGTCTATTCCACCATTTTCCAGAGGTACCAGAAAAATGTCGATAATAATAAAAAATTGACATTGAAGTAGGTTCTTTACAAGTTGCAAACACACGAGAAGGAACATATGGAACAACGTTGAGAACTTTGAAAATATCACAATGAAAGGCATTGAGAACACATGTGAACACCACAGCATGACCAAAAAATTCTTTACCAATTCCAAATTTGGCCACTTTTATTTGCCGATTTAACGGATTCTCCTGTCATAGCTAACCACCACGGTTAGCCATGTATTAATTATCCACATGCAACAACCTACCTAGTAATCACCAAGTGCCTTGCTTACTTACCTACCTACCTACATAGTGAACACTTACATTGCCTATGACTTACCTATGATTCTTCCTCGCTTACATACGTAAATTAGTTAGTTATTTACTTAGTTAATTAACTAATTAATTAATTAATTAGTTAGTCCAAGGAGGGTTTATACTTACACAGGTAGTAGGCATTGTGTTTTGTGAAATGCCCTTTGCAGGGTGGGCCAGTATTCCCACTTATGCTGACCTAACTGGTTCAGTATGTTGGGTATTGCCTTTGGCAGCATGGTATAGCACTGCAGACCTTGGCCTATGCCCTTGGTTTGGAGCGGGCATTGCCATGCTGCCCAGGCATTACCCGACACATAATTTGCAAACTTATGGGATTGGTTCATAAAAAAGCCAGTTACTAAAAGGGAATAATTCATTTCCTAAAAGCAAAACTTGGACAACTTTGTTAAACAAATGGGTTTTGGTAAGCCATTGTTCCATCTCGTAGTAGTATATGTAACCCTAAGAAAATGATGCATTGCAACAAGAGTAAACGAGGATGTGTTGAACTTGGCATTCTTAGTACCTCAGCCCCCCATCCTCAAATCCCAACACATTAATTTAATTTTGTTCCCAACCAAAGGTTTTCCACTGATGTCCCTGGTATTCCCAACAATGTTCCCGAGCTCTCTCTCTCTCTCTCTCTCTCTTCAGTTCCCAAAAATTCTCAATGAATTCTTCAAACAAATCCCAAAATTTGTTGCAAACCAAAGTTGTAAATATTCCATGTTTTGTTTCTATTTTTATTCTCAACAGCCTTTCCCAAGCGAGTGAGTGAGTGTTTGTTTATTTTTTCCAATTTTGTGATGTGCCCCAAATCATACACGATTTAGTGAAATTTGGCTTTAGCCAAAATACCAAAGTAGAAACATTTGAGCATCCTTGTGTATTGTTGGCTACCTATTGAAACCAGATGTAGAAGCTGTCAATTTTTTAAAAAAAGAATTCTAAATTTAACAATCAAAACCCCCCCCCCCCCAAAAACACTCATTCTTTGCACTTTGGAAAAATAAATCACTAACTGGCGAAAATTCACTAAATAAATTCTGTAATTCAATATTACAAAAAAAAAATCAATTTTTTTAATGTAACCATGCTAGCAATCATTCATAAGAGGAAGTAGTCAAATTTGGCTACAGTTCAGAAGGGAAAGTAGAAAATTTTAGGAATCCTGTTATATTTTAGTGACCTACTAGAACCTATTGTCTAAATATGGAGATTTTGGGGGAAAAAAAAAATCCTCAAAATCTGGAGATTTGGACACAATTTTCTCATAAAGTTCCATATGCTTGGTGACAAATAAACCTTTCTCAGAATTCTCTCAAAACTATGAATTGCAAAAATAGTAGGGATGCTGAATGGTTCTTTTACAAGTGTGTTGTAAGATTGGAAAGTTGATCCGAACAAAAGTGTCATTGTCAAAACCATTAGACTTGCAATAATGTCAAGTAAAAAAATCATATTGCTCTCATTTCAAGTACTAATCGTATTGCTCTCATTTCAAGTAAAAATTGTATTGCTCTCATTTCAATCCTGTCACTTCTTTTCTATTTCCATAGCTGTAGTAAGTGGGATTGGAGTCAAAGGAATCAAAAGGAAACAATTTTTTGAGATTTTGTGGCCAATGAAGTAACAAAAACAAGGCACAACATACAAGAGAAAAGAGCATAGAGCATCGTGAGATATACAACTAGCATATTGATTGGTAGCATAAGTTTGGAACACCTATTGCTCCGTAATCAACATTTCTACCGCTAATATAATTAGTGACAAAGCTGGCAAGCTACTACAGTAGAATCCCAACTAATTCCACATCATAGTACCATCCTCCTGAGCCAGGCCACATGGCATCAAATTTCTATGTACCATTCAATACAACCACACAACGTCTAACTTAGATGTATCAATGATGCGATAATGGGTGCATTTAGGAAACACGAGCACATGAGATCTTTGACACAATGTCATTGACATGCTCAGAAGACTCCATGCAAAAGCAGGCTGCATCAATAACAATGAAGATGGCTATCACCTTTGCAAGTCTGCTATTTGCATCAAAAATCTTGTTTGCTTGCTTACCGTGAAGCATAAGTGCATTCTCTAGTATATTGTAAAGTGTGTGTGTTCACAAGCTAAAAAGCTGTATCTTTAGATGCAAATACTCTTTTGCACGACTGGTATCTTATCGAATTGCAGAACGAATAGACTCCTTGAAAGCAGTGTAAAGGGAGATGTTGTACCAAACTGAAAAACAAACATGACAAGAATAAGTGTTTAATCACCATTTGGGGTTGAGTGAAACTAAAACATGTAAATGTGGGTATTTCATGCATTTGATAGCGACCATGTTTGGTGAGACCATAGAGATATATGTGTTTTTAGGTTGAATCAAATATCTATAGACATACATGGACTCCACATGCAATGTAACCCTTGATTTATAAGAGTATTTTTTTGTAGTTGGTATATGAATCAAAGTGTTAATTTTGTCATACCTGATGGATGTAGATGCAAATACCATAATAAATAAAATTTCATAATAAAAACATAGACCCATTGAATACCCATCAGACATTTGTTTAAAGGTCTAAAAACTAACTCCTCAAAACCCCTATGAATTAAAAATGTTCCACTCTGATAATAGACAAAGTTATTCACACATAGGTTGCTAACTTACTAAGCACACATTCATGAGCAACAATAGCTTCAAATGTTGGGAATTAAATAAACCACAAAAGGTGCCAAGAAAGATGAAAATTTTCCTTGTGGTATTGAGGGAAATTTGAACTGCTTCCAAGCTCCACAGACTAGTAGACGATTTTTTTTCTTTTGTCTTTGGGGGGGGCATACTTCTTGTTGTGAAGCTTCTGGCACTACAGTGACCAAAACAGTTCCAATTCTCTTCTCTCTCATCAGAATTCTTCTCTTGCAAAAACTATGAATTAATTGGTCTCCAAATCAAAGCACCAAGCAAACAAGCAAACAAGCAAAGGAATAGGTTGGCTACCACTTTACCTTCCACCCTTTGGAGACACCCACCTCCCATTCAATAATAATACTTATACTGCTATTTAATGAGCTAGTAAGACATTCAATAAGATTTGGTGGGTAGTTGAGAAAGGAAATCAGATCTAGCTATTTTTAATTGATCTAAGTTACAACTTAGGTTGTGTCACTTTTGTACATTTCTCTTATTGTTGTCTTTCCTTCCCTTATGATCCTGGTTTGTGCTTGCTTGCAATACAGTTATGGTCATTTTTACATCAATAAATGCAGAGCCGAAATCAGCAAGCTCATAAGTCTTCTTCATTACCGGCAGCCAGTCTCTTGTTTCAAACCTACTTGAAAGTACCCTAATTTTGCAACGAGAATCTGTCAGCTTCCCTTAACATTGATTACCAAATCCAACTTCTTGTTGGTGCCGCCATTACTTGCCTTGTGGATACATGCTCAAGACTTTTGTTGCTGTGTCTGGTTTTGGGTTGGAGGTGGAGGGGCTTCTAGAGCAGACTTTGCATACCAATGCTCTTCCAAACAAGATAGTACTTGGAGGCTACCTTGGAAATGGACGTCTCAAGCTTCCATTTCGATCTTTAAGAAAGAAATATTGGATGATCGAAATGGAGACCTGCGTGTGGTGGGACTTGCTCAGCTACCAGCCACTTGATGCAGCAGTTGTTGATCCAGCTGGTGATCAAAAGAGTTGTAGTAGTACTACTAATCCTGCGGGATCGGTTGATCTCGAGTGGGTTGAGCAGCAAATTGACGAGCTGAATTGTTTTGGATTTCAGGGATCTTGTGTGGGTGCCGTGTATGCTTACGGTAATTTACTTGGGCAGCAGTGTGCGGCACAATGCAAGCCCTGGCACGTGGTCCAGAGCATCCTCTTCCGGAATCCTGGCTTTGTTTTGCGCCATTGTCCAGTTCCAAGCGATACTCGAGCTGCAGGTAAAGTTTCGACCCTAAACCCTAAAGCCCTAAACCCTTTACATGCTGCACGTTGTAAGACATCGCAGCTGAATGAGCGCTGTTGGCCATCCCTTTGAAATTTTGTTTCTAATGCAGTTCTTGTGTTTTGTTGATTGTGTGCAATGATATTGTTTGCAGGAAGTACTGGAGATGGGGTTTGCAAGGAGATGATGGCAGATTTACTACTCTGGGCACTTGATCATTCTCGATCTGAACACAATTATATTGTCATCATCTCTGATGTGCAAGATAGAATATTTGCATCGGTGTTGTACCAGATGCATTTGAAGGGCTATCGAATCTTTCAGGCGACCCCACAAGCTGCCAAGTTTGGATTGTTGCATCTTGTGCTTGCTGAATGGCCTGGTTCCTTCTTCACCATCATTCCTGATCGATTGCAGCTTCCACTTAAGGTGCTGGATCGACATGAGCAACATGAAAATCAAGCTAATTTGGGGAATTTTGGGACAGGAATTGATCCAGCCCCAGTACAACCATTGAAGAGATTTGCTTCTGACTGTGACTTGGGAGGTGCTAGTGTAAACTTGGATCACAAGAAGAGAAAGATGACATTTGCTATAGGAGTGCAGCTTGCTGATCAGGTGGGTCAAAATTCAAACCTGAACACTATCAGGTTGGCAAAGCTACAAACAGATTGCCGGTCTCTGCTAGGAGAAATCTTTGCAGGCCAGCCAGCAGGCAAGGGATATGATCAAGCGGCTTTGAAGAATGACTTCAAATCGCGATTTGGGTATGAGTTGGACAACAAAGCTGTGGGTTACAAATCCCTTGGAATGTTTCTGGATGTCACTATGCCTGAACTTCAAAGGACAAGACTTTCAAGTAATGGAGCAAATCTCCTCTTCCTCCCAGCTTCCTCATAACCATTTTCATGCCATGGAATTGTCTTCTCATCGGCAGACTTCTCTCACCAGTTGTATTGAAGGGGAGCCAGCTGCTGGCAATTCAAGAGCACAAAATCTTCATTTGCAAACTGTAGAAACTCAGTTTTTTCAGAAATTGGAGTGCACAGAATGTCCATCAGATCCTCAGATGAGATGGTCTTTTGTTCATGTACGAAGGATTGCAAGGTATTATGCAATTGATAGGATATCAATTTGGTTTTTGGTGAAAGAGGATTTTGATTGTTTTTTATTTCCTCCTGTTTTGTGTTGGGGCATGGTAGAGGAGGATTTTAAGATTTGCAAGTGTCTGTTTTTCCTTGGTGCATCTACTTGCTTGTACCTAGGGGCTTATTTTGAAAATCCCCCCACCTTTGGGGTTTTCCCTTATACTTAATGATAAAAACTACTCAAAATGTAAACTGTTTTGAACTAGTTTCTCTCCAACTACGTTGAACTTGCAGGTTGTAATCTTGTTCATGCTTTTTCTGTGCTCAAACTGCACAACCAAGATCAAGATGGTCTTAAGTACACAGTTCACAGATTAATTGTTACACCCACACATTGTATCTCAATGCTGATATGTCATGCTTCTTGACGCTCCATTTTGTTATGATACACAAAAGCCAGAAAGGCACAAGTGACATGCTAGAACCCTGGCTGTTGGCATAAGGAGTTTGCAAGATTGAAATTGGATATGAGAATCTTAGGGTTTGTGCACCCATCAGCAAATTTCCTATTTTAATTGTTGCTGGTTTGATGTTTGAACTTGGCATAAAGGGGCAGAGCCATTATGTGATAATCCGCTTGTTCATAATATGTCCAAGATGTGAAGCTCATTGGCTCTGATTTACAAGCAGCAGATTTTGAGAGATGCATACAAATTGAGACGGGCAAGGAAGGCCCTAGAGGCAATCTCTGGAGTGCAAGAAAACTCATAATCTGCACTTGTAATTTCTGCTCCAGGGTGCACCTGTTTGTGCTCCTGTAATAATGAGTTCTTATACTGTAGTTCCTTCCTATAGAATCTCGACCTGGTCTTGGGTTATTGTCGAGCGGAGTGGGTCTCCAAGGAGAAGCAAAGAACCTGGTGAGCCTGAAATACAACATTGAATTTTTGTAAGATAAAAGCTCGACATTGGTTGTTTTTGTTCTCGTTTTCTCAAGCAACTATAATTCCTGTTTTCCATTATTCCTTGCAACTCGGTTCTCACGATCTGGTTTGAAATGTGTTGCGCCCGAATTTTCGTTACCAATGCTCAATTCAATTCCGAATGCAATTGCATCTTTCGGTAAGCAAGTGCAGAGCTCAACTAAAAAGAATCTCTGTTTGATTTCAGCTCTGAAATTGTGAAATGATTATTTCAAGGGCCTTAAAAAATGATCACTCTCTTAAAGTTCTCTTTTTTGTTTTCTCTCTTGTTTTCTTCCTCTTTTCTTGTTAGGTTTCTAAATCTTTCCCTCTTTTTGGTGTTCTTTTTTCTTCTTACTTTCATTAGTATTCTCGTTCTCTTCTAGCTCTTGTTTGCCTAGCCAGCATCAAGGCTGAGTATTTCTGTAGCTGATGGTTTTGTGACAGAAACCTGGTGTGCTTGTAATGTATGAAATTGCACCTCTAGCCACTACTGGAAGTGGGCCAAAGTGAATTAACAGCCACCAATGCACCAGTTGGCCGTTCTGTCCACTGGATGGGTTGCGTTTTTTCATTCGGCGCTGGATAGGGCTCATCACAGTCAATTTCTTTTTGCTGCTGACCACTGTACTTTTTTCTTTTTTTTTTGTTCTTGGCCGTTTTTCTTGGACCTGACCTCACACATAGCTACCCTGCTCACTTTCCTACCCTCATAAGTATTGAACCAACCTACTGACACAGCTACCCTAATAACTAGTTACCCTACTGACCTAGCTATTGTACTAATCACCTACCCTACTAACCTAGCTACTCTATTAATTACATACCTTACTAACTTAACCATTAGGTTTAGGGTTGAGACACAAATTAATTAATAAGTTTTTCACAAATGTATAGTAATTAATTTA
>Ga0116231_10009356_pt1 | contig 16597 bp, 14 predicted proteins | sample S1TSphgellanicum_2_FD_89695 | JGI IMG/M metagenome (GOLD analysis project Ga0116231, IMG submission 89695) | Host-associated microbial communities from peat moss isolated from Minnesota, USA - S1T2_Fd - Sphagnum magellanicum MG | ecosystem: Host-associated > Plants > Peat moss > Unclassified...
TAGTTGTGAGGTTGAAGTCCCCCTTGGAAAATAGCATTTCTGTTCAGCAAAAGATGTTGGGGAGTCACTGTAGCAGCAACTGTTCCTGCAAACCAGACCAAGGACCAGTAAAGTCACTACTGCACAACTCTCTCTATCAAGCAAGCATTAAGAAGTGCAAAGAGCCATCATCTCCAAAATTTGGAAACAGATAAATACAAGTGCTCTTGACAAGAGGGCCTATGAATTTTCTATTTCAAACTTTGGGTCAATGGTTTAAGGTTTTGGACGATTTAGTACCTTCTGGAACAGAGGAAATAAAATCAACTGCATCTTTGGTGGTGATGTGCTCCATCACAATTCGGAGCTGAGGGAGCTTTCTCACAAGAGGCTCAAGCACAGTTTCAATGAACACTCTTTCCCGGTCAAAAATATCCACTGAAGAATCAGCAACCTCCCCATGAACCTGCAGAGTGACAACAAGTATCAATCTTCAGAATGATACACATGTGTGAAGTCCAGAAGGACTTGCAAACAAGTGAGGATGGTATTCAACAAGATACACACAGGCTCCAGCAGCATCTGGAACTTGAAATGTCACATCCTTTCAAAAACTTTCACATGAATATAAATCTCCTCTCATGAGAATTGAGTCTTCACATGAAACACTACTACATGCCCACTGATCAACACTAATACCAAGACTTGCATTGTTTTGTCCCCTGATTGGGAAAGATTGTCCCATACACAGAACACAGTCCAAAAGAGAAATTTCACCAGTAATGGCAGTCCTTGTTTCACCATCTCCTCAAGCACAGGCATGCACTTTCCGAAAAGGTCTGTGACTCCTGCTTGTGAATTTGTTGTGGCCCCTGCTGGATACAACTTGACTGCCTTCACCAACCCACTCTTTCCTGTGACCTCTCTCCCCCCACATGACACACTTTCCAGTTTAGGCCATCATAGATAGAGAGAGAGAGCGATCATCATCCTCTAAAACCCTAAACCCTCAAATGTGGTTTTAAACTTACAGGTTTTTATGGTGCTTTATTGGTTCCAGAAACACTCACTCGCACGTTGAATTTCATCTTTGGTGGTCGCATCAGTGAGGTACAAAGTCATCAGAGGCTCAAAGTCACTGTCTGAAGGCAAAACTTTCAATATACGCTCCCTGTATGACACAGCTGCAGCCACTGTTGTCACTGGAGGCTTCAAATTGGGCATGATAATTGCACGTTTGAATACTGCTGCACTGTTGTTGGCGCCGCCACATCCCCCCACACAAACATACATACATACATAAGTAGATTTCGCCTGTTAGACAGCAAATTCTTTCTTTGTCCACACTCATGACCCATTTGCAGCAGCAGCACCTTAATGTGTCGGTAAAGACTATCATCAGCCATTTGCTCATGAATGAGCCATTTGCAACAGCAGCAGCAGCAATAGCTTGTTAGTAAAGACTATCATCAAATGAAACGCAAGTCTATGGAGGAACGACATACAATGGAAGAGCTCTTGTTATAAAACCTGTGAGGAGCAACAGCAGCGAGACCATCGTTGTCACGAAGGTGAAGATGCCAGTCATCTGGTTGAGTGATTGTTAGCAGTTGTTTGATACTTCTGGAAGAACCTGCGGCTGCGTCCAGGGAGGAGGAACCACTCTCTTGATGTGAAAGAGGCATAGTAACCTTCTTCAGGGACATCCCTAGTCCTCCTCCTTTGTCACACAAAACCGCATGGTAAACATGTCGTCTGCTGTGATGATGATGACCGCCTTGCAGCGTTGCAAGGCGAGCCGTGTTCGTCAATCCTGCCATACTAACCGTCGACACCCGTCTAAGCTTGCATCACTGATAAAAATTGTGTGGAGTTTAAGAGCTTGAGGGTTTTTTTGGTTTGATTTTGTGTGTGTATGAATGAGGGTTTTTGGTGAGGAGAAGAATATGCACACGAAGGTTTTAGAGGGGTGTTTTTTTTTTATTTTAATGCAGATAGAGTGCACACAATTGAGGAAGAGTTTCTCTAAATTTCTACTTTCTTTGCTAGAAAAATGGTTTTGGATGTGGGAATTCTTGCATCTCTCAATTGAAAGTAGTAAATGAGAGCTTGAATATGCATCCATGCTTTCTGCATGGAGGAGGATTATCAAATTGCCATTTTAATGCAATATTGTGTCACAATAAACACCATATATTGTACATTGCAATGGATGAAATTATAGAGTTTTGTCTCACACATGTGCATCTCTCAATTGAAAAGTGAATACAAAAGCTTGACTATGCATCTTGATGCTTTTTGCATGGAGGAGGATTATCAAATTGTCATTTTAATGTAGTATACACCACAATAAACACCACATATTGTACATTGTTATAATGGATGAAACCACAAAGTTTACCTCCCACATGTGTCATGAGCTGCGACGCTTTTTGTGTGAGAGAAAAACCACATTCTCTTGTAGTGGTGGTAGGCAATGAGGATTGTGTGTGTCTTCATGTGTCAATCTTAACATGTGGAACCAGTGAAATTACTATGGGAGTTTGATGAAAGAATCATCTGTAAACCACTGAACTTTCAGTTGTTGACACGATGGACTCAGCTTTTCCCTGATCCCCCCTAACTTCACATTTGCTTCACATTTGGATAAGCATGTTTTTCACTAGGATATGTGAGAGTCCGTAATAAGGAGTTGAACTTGTGGTTACATGCTTGAAATTGAAGCCAGTGCATCCCTGCCATGTTGTCTCCTTCATCCTGCTTTGTATTGATTAATCATTCCTTTTCAGCAAGGCTACTGATCTTTCTTGTTTGCTTGTCTTTTCTTTCTAGTGCTGCATGGTGGTCTGCTCTCCGGGCAAAGTTTCTCATGGCTACCCTCTAAATCTGGTGTCACAAGACAACTTAAAAACCCTAAAACCCTAAACCCTTGAATTGGCATATCAAATTTCATGTCTGGTTCTCTAATTTGGTGCAGCCCAACAGATGTGATTCGGGAGTTATTCTACAGTCATTCTTTGATAAGGAACATGATGTCCTTTCTGCTCACCACAGGTGCATTGGGAGTATGCTATGTTGAAGCAGGGGTAAGGATATTTCCAACAGCTTTGTACCAGGTCTGACTGCCAGGTTCTGGAGAGTGAACCCTCTCTTTTCTCAAAGGCCGACAGTAATTGCCAGAAGCACATCCTAAAGAGCCACTTCTTGTATGATGAGGTCATGTCTAAACTTTTCTAAGGAACTCTCTTCATGGTGTTACAGGCAACCCATAGAGAAATGTCAAAGGTGGAAGGAGATACTTTCCAGAGGAGCAGCTTTTTTGGAGTTTCTGAGATGCAACAAGTTTAGTTCAATGTTTCAACTGCTCCTCATCAGCAAGGGATTCAAGATGGTATCACTGGGTAGAACTACTAATTTGAGTGCATTATCTGCAAGCCTCAGTTGACTTGCATATAGAAGAAAACCTGCCAATTCCAGCATGAATATCCTCTAACTCCAAAGATGGCATCAATGTAAGTGTGATTCATATTGTATTGGTCAACCCATTGTTGGTGTGGCTGAGATTGTCATATCAGAATCAGACTAATTGTGTGAGGCAGTGATCATCACATATTTGAGAAGATTTTGTGCCTCTGTAGTAGGGTTGGTTCATGCAGTATATAGTCAGTCTATGGGCATCTCTGACACAGACTGTGTATCCTACATTACTGAATGGCAGGATGCTGGTGCTGTACAACTTTTTGGTGGGTGCTGCTGAACCACCGCAGCCACAATTCAAGCTGTCTCTAATGCTCCACATGAAACTGTACCTCTCTCTGCACACCACAATGTACCACAATTGGAGCCTTGTTTTTTCTTCCAATTTGTTTGCTGAAGATGGAGCTAACATTCATGCCTTACAGCTTTGCCCTACAAACCATGTGTTTCCACCTTAACCTGGCATGCATGTTCATGGGAGTTGAACAGCAGTGTGCCAGGCTTCAACAACTCCACATGAGTTGTGTGTTCCCTGCTGGATTCAAATTCAGGTGGACATGAATTGACATGGTTGCTTTCATATGCAGTGCCTCAGGAACCTGCTGGATGGATCCTTTGGGGCTACAATTTCTCTGTTAAGTTTTCCCTTACACAGTCCCTTGGTTTATCTCCACCCCTTGATGAGGTCTGGATGTGTCAAGCATTCACTGATCTCTTTACCTGATCTGACAAGGATCTGAAGAGTTGCAAATGAACACTAAATTGCCTTCTAACCTTCCTCTGTTGGTGTAGATAAAAGCTCATCACACACCAACAAAACCCAAATGCAAAAAAAGAAAGGTCGACTTCATCAGACAGTACAATAAGATTGTGCAAGGTGCAATTGCATGACATGGTATATGAGGTGATCACTACTTGTCATTAAGCCAGTCTTATAACCCTCCAAATGCACTCATCCAATGCAGTCACAGGAAGAGAAGGAACTTTCACAACTATATGAAGAGAAGTCCTCTGAAAGTTTTTCAACGTTGTGTTTTTTTTCCCTTATGCTTGTCCTTGCACAATATGGGTCATTGATTTTGTGCCCTTAGAACATGTGCAAAGAAGTGCTTCCTATGTCAGCAAACAATCTACTGCATCTTGACCTAGGGCCAAACTAGGGCCCAAAATCTGCTTTCAGTGGCCTGCTCTCTTACTAGGGTCCTCATCAAATCGTCACAACTAAGAGCCTTGGAGAGGTTTTGTAGTGTAATTTGAGGGTAATGTGATTTGCTTCAGGATTTCATGAAAATTTGTTGTGCTGAGAAGTTTGGGAATGGTTTTTAGGATTCAGGGTTCTTGGGTGAAATGTTCTTGGGCTGCTTTTTAGGTTTTGGTCCACAATGAGTTCCTAATTAAGTTCTTTTCAAGATTTGTGAAAATTTTAAAAATTCAAGACTACCTATTAGTTCATATTGAATGTTGGGGTTGTCATTACAGGTTGTGCTTTCACAGAGTTCACCTACCAAGAATAGGTGAAAGTAGACTGAATGTTGACCCACTTTGGATGACATTCATCAAACCCTAAGTATATACTATTCACAAAATGTATGGTAAAGTGGGTGTATTGTATAGAAGTACATGGACATGCATGAATGAAGGGTAATGTGGATGAAAAGTGGATGAAAATAGATAAATTGTCGATGTGGGTAGAACAATGTGGATGAACATTTTTTGATGACAACCCAAAAGATAGTCATGGATGAATGTATATGAAAATGTGGATGGAAAATGGATGAATTTAGATAAAAGTGGTTGGATTATGAATGAATGTCATTCAATAATGGACACATGGATGTAATGTGGATGAATGAGTGATGTTGAATACCTAGATAGATGTGGATGAACACATATGGATACATGGATGTAAGTTGATTCAAACTTAGATGAATGGAGATGATTTTGGATGGATATCATTGAGTACATGGATGAAAATAGATTAATACATGGATGACATTTGGATGAATGTAAATAATAGATGTGGATGAACAATGTTGGATATATGGATGTAACTTGGATGAACATAGATGATAAATGTGGATGCATGTACATGAACACATATATGAAAGTATGGATGAATATTGTTGATTACATCAATGAAAATAAATTTTGATTAACATAAATGGATAGATGGATGTAATTTGGATGGACATAAAAGATAAAACATAGATGGGTAAATGGATGTAATTTGGATGATAAATGTGGATGAATGTTGATGAAAATATGGATGAAGGTGGATGGATATAGATGAAATGGATGTGGATGAATACATGCATGAAATTTGGATGAACATAAATGATAGAGGTGAGTGGATGTGGATGTAGATGGATAAATGGATGTAATTTGGATGAGTGAACATGGTAGATGTGTTTCAATGCAAGTGAACACATGGATATAATTTGGATGAATGTAAATGAATGTGGGTGGATGTGGATGAACAATGTAAATTAATGAAAACAGTTGTGGGTGTTAGTTTAGGAATGTGGATAAATTCTATGAACATTGTTGCATACATGGATGAACTATGAATGCACATATAGGAATGTGGAAAAACATAACACAATACATATCTATATAATATGGATGAATAGATTGTTTTGCATGTCACAAAATGACCACAAATATGGGAGATTCATGCAAGATGTAAAAACATATTATTCACATCCCACACACCATGTCATTTTTTTTGAAACATGCTTAAACAAATCAACTTGAAATGTTTTAAACAAATGTGTTCCCAAACATGTTTGAACTTGAATATGTATTTGAAATGTGGTTAAGTTGACAACACAAGACAAACCAATGAGAAGTTCAAAAAATGTATTGGTGTTCGAGTTGGTAACATGTTCACAAGCTATTCATATTTGAGATACACAAAAATCAAAGAATAATGATTAGACAACATTTTAAAAATCCTCATATGCAAACTTAATGTTCATATGAAGTTCATCAATGAAATTGTATTAGATTAACATCCAAAAAGTGGCAAACTTCAACTATCATTGCCATTGATTTCAAATGCCTCTATACAAAAGAAGTTACAATTGATTTAAACATTCAATCCAAGAAGAAAAGCCATGTATGATGGAGCAGCTATTGTTGCAACATCTCTGAAAATAGAACATTTTAATGGTTGAAAGTTGAAATCACCACTTGGAATCCTAGAAAATAAATTTACAAAGGTTATAAAATATGACAGTGAGACCTTTCAAAAAAAAATTAATGCGCAATTTGCATGAATTTATTATAAACCAACAAAAGAATGTTGAGAAGATTGGGTAGCCTTGGAAGATTGCATGAATTGCATTAAAGTTTTGTGTAGAGTTGATCATGAAGATGGCAAAGAAGAAATATATTTAGACTTTAACAAAAATGTTTTGAAGACATCATTATCACCTCAATGACTAGTAGTTTATGTTGCCCACAACTTTTATAAACCTCCATATAAACACTTAAAAGGTTGTATAAATATATTTAATACTTCAAACAATAAACAAAACAAAAAACCACAGAAAAGATTCATAATCATGTGTAAATCTTGTGAGAATAAAAAATGTGTCTTACAAATAGTGCAAGGTTTGACCAATTGTTGCATAAAAATAAAAGCCTTATGGTTTTGAACCTCTCCAAGTTGTCACATTTTTCTTCATCAAAAGGTGTTCATCAAGAAAATAATATATATATTGTGTGAGACTTCAAAGCTTGAAACTCTCCAACTTCATTTTTGCATTCTTTGAAATGGAATTTGGAATCCTCATGAGTGAAGACTTTAATTTGAAACATTTTGTTTTGCAAGTAACCATGGTTTTTAAGAGCTAAGTTGAAACCAAAAAAATTGAATTCAATGAAAAAGATTTGTTAAACATTTATATTTCTTAGTTGTAATTGACTTTTTCGGTTTTCTGTGATGTTGATGATGAAGATGTCATCATGGTGCACCTTTTGGTGACACATGTTATGTAATATGTTCAATATGTTCCAAAGGTGGCATTGAAGCATTTTCTTCACATCTAGACCCCAATGAAGCAATATCTAATTCAATCTCACAATGCAAAGTCTCTTCATCAAGGATAATCAACATTCCCGACTTGAGGTCAATGTACCAACAAAACCTTTTCAAATGCTTTGGGTGCCAATTTTTAATTTGTTGTTAAACAAAAAATTGCAAGTTATGGATTTGGGTTCAACCAACTAAAGATGGTAAATAACAAGGTGCTACAAGATTTGTGGACTTGCAAATAGTAGGTGGCATATCAAGCCACCGCATGACTAACAACTTTTTTCCTAGCTACTTCTAATGGTTTCTTCTTTCACAACATGTACCTTTTAGGGGTCTATGGGACATCAAAGATTTTTGGGAAGTAGTCCCAATTTCAACACAAGAGGGGGCCAAATATTCACTCAATTCTAGGGGCATTTTACCTCGAAGTTTCATCAAATCCAAACCTCCTAAAGTGATATGCTTGTTTGCAAGATTGATGTAAATCTTTGTGTTGCCTTGATCATTTATAACAACAAAAACATGTGAACCACAACATTTGATGGTCAAGTAATGTTTTAGACTCAATACTATAGGAAGTGAAAAGATGCATCACAACAAACACCATTGTGCATGTGACCTAAGTCCACCATACTTTCTTTAATAATGAAACATCCAATTTTTTGTTAGTCGAACCTTTATTCAAAAGAAAATGAAACAACAATTTTTCATCATCATCATTTGCTTTGCATTGTTTGAAGACATTCAATTTGGATTCAAGTTGGGCTCCTACAAGCACAACAAGAGATTCTATTATCATGGTTGGTTGCTTGTGTTTTTCACAATGCAAAGAAACTTCATGCACAAGTTGGGGGTGATGCTTGGGATTGCTAAGGATTAGAAAAATTTGTTGTTGATTTATTTCCTTGTATTTGCATGAGCAACAAGGATAGTTTTAGGGGATGCATTGGGATTTTTTATGAAGACATCGATATCAACATTTGTATCATGGTCTTCTATCTCTTCCTAAACACAAGCAAGTTGATCATTAATTAGTTTATAATCACAAACCATTTATAAATTTGGTGGAAAGTTATGAACAAACAATGAACTCAAACACCCACCAAAAAAAACATCTTCAATGCTTGCATTGGAATCATCATTGTTGTTTGCATCCATGGTAAATTAAATTCCCAAACTAAATTTGCAACTTATTGAAAAGGGTGAATGCACATTAAGTTGGCTCACTTTTTGTCCCTTTCTAGACTTTCTACAAAGTGTACTTTATTCAAATGTCACAAACAGATTGTAAAATCATCAATTTGACAAAAATATTTATGGATTAAGATTGCCAACTTGAATAAAAATATTTGAGGGGTAAAATTCAATAAACATATAGCAATCATATAGTAATGGACTTTTAAAGTGAGCATATGGACTATGTTTAAGGTTTTGCATTAAAATTCAAATACATTCTTTGTTATGATTTCATCTTAATATTTTTTATAGGGACTCAATATATGATACATTATGGGAAAAAAAAATGGATTGCAAAAAATTACAACAAAAACTTTAACCAACAAATAACTATGAACTTTTGAATGACGAAATTTGGACCTTATTTTCTTAAGTCCTTATCTTGGCTATTTTTGTTCAATTGATTTTTTTTTCCCACCTAACATGTATGTCAAAGAATTGTCTAGATGGGTAACTTTTCATATGGATTTTAGTAGTTGATTAATCACCACATAGGCCCCACTCAAAATTGATTTTTCAGTGTTTTTTCCCATTTAAAAAAAAAAAAAACTTTTGGGATTGGGATTCTTACGACTTTTGAGTCACCCTAACTTGCATCTACCCATAGGACAATACTAAACATTTAAAAGGAGTTCACCATATAATAGACTTCAAGAATGAGTTCAAATTGAAGCATGTACCAAAGCTTTCACTCATTGCACATTTTGTTTGATTTTGCAATATGACTTACATTGAACTAATGTCCGTATTCCTTAGTCATGTTCAATGCAATGTTATGGATTTTCATAATTGTTTGTGCAATTGTATTATGCACAACACATTTTCATCCACCTTGCACAAGGAACAAAGATTAAACAAAATTAAAGAATTAAATCACAAATTTAAAAATCTACACAATTTGATTAACAATTAACAATGAACAACTAACAAACTTGTTGATGCCCAACATGAAAGAGTCAATCAATCCTCTATTTTGTAGCATTGAGGATAGAACTATACAATGTATAGAAATATGTGTTGATTCATCACAAGATTGAAAGTTTAGAATTTATGATTATTGTCCCAACAAAAGAAATCTTGTTTTTTAATTTCCTCCCATAATCCACATGACCTTCTCTTATCTATAGTAGAACATCATCTAGTTGTCCGTTCTCCAATGAAATACATTGCTCTTTAACAACTATATTGGTGACATTGATTCTATCTCCACCAATCTTTTATCACCATCAACATCACAAAGACATACATAGAAAGATATTTGATTAACATAACCATGATCAAATCCTCCATACATCATTTGTACATCTATTTCCATTGCATGATGCACCCAACTTATGGAAATCAATTTGCATAAAGGAATGGAAACTTTGCAAAGTTCCAAGTGCCTAAGTCGCCCAACATCTCTAGATTTTCTTTCTTTTTCCTCAAATCGTTGAATTGTATGTGGTTGGGCATCTTCAATAAGAACAAAATTGGAATAGTCCCCCTGTTCTTCTTCCAGTTCAGCATCATTTACAACTTGCATCTCCATAATAAACTCAAGAGCACCCTACATTCATCTAAGGTTGAATCCACTTACATCAATGTATCCTTATGTGTTCATCCACACCTATCCATATAATCAACAACATTCATTCATATCCATCCACTTTCATGTACAGTTATCCAAATGACATCCCTGCATATATGTCCGATCACAGGACTTGTTGTGCGCTTTGGAGAGCTGCTCTAAACAATTACATCCTGTGACCAACTGAAATTGGCAAGAGGAGCTGGGTTACTGAACATAGCCTTGGTGCCTAGTTGCCTTGACTATATTTGGTAATCTGGCTGCTCTTACTAGTGACCTAATACAAAATGGAGCCAAAGAGTGTTTGCTCCAATTCTACTATGTCACATTTGTATTGAAGTTTTCTTACACTCCTATTCCCATTAATTTGAAATGACATTTTGGAAAGTAAAAGGTGTGCGATTTTGTTATGAAAATGTGATTGTGATTAGTTAGTTGGTTTTTTAGATGATGAAACCATCTCAACTTGGGGACTCTTTTCCACAGTGCCAATTTCCTTCATCATATTCAACACATTTTAATGGTGCAAAGTTATTGTGTGTGGAAAGTATATTTTTTGTGAGGTCACACACTTCTTCAAGTCACCTTTGGTAGTTGATTTAAAAAAACTGTCCAATCATTCATCCCGGTTTGTTGGCCTTGCCTACCAAGGCAAGGATATTGTGTTCAGATTCATCATAGAGTATAGTAGCTTAAGGGATTTTGGTCCCTAGGTAATAATAATAGGTCTATTTTTTATATGAGGATTTTTAAAAGATAATATTTTGGCTTGTGTTGGAAACTTGAGATTAGTTATAGAGTTATAATATCTTGACGGATTTTGATTTCTTTTGGAGGTTTTTTTGAAGATTCTATTTTTGCATGGTGAAATATGTGAGTTTCCATATTTCTTCTTTTGCCTTAAGATACTTTTTGATGTAAATGGCAAGGCCACACAGTGCACCCCTTGTTTTCCTTCTGACCAGAAGGTTCTTTGCTAATGTGCAGCTTGTTTGGGTTGGAGAACATCCATTATTAAATGAGTTCTTTTTTTTTTCATAAAGTGTTTGTTATTCAGGTGTTTGGTGGCCCTATGTATACTCCCAAACCATTTTGGGATAATGTCGGACAGGGCAGCAAAAAAAACCATGATTTAAAGAGGGGTTCTCGTATCTATTTTTTTATAAAAATGGCAACACAAAGGGGGAACAATATTGCCTTAGAACCACCTATGAACCACCTTTCAACCCACCCCCTATGAACCGCCCATGAACCCCTTATGAACCACCTTTGAAACACCCATGAACAAGGATGGTTTTTGCTACAGCCCTGCCTGGCATTAACTCCCCCAGCACAATTGCGGAAGGGGGTTGGGAGTTAGTGCCAAGGGCTTGGTGGCTGAAAGTAGAAAATGTCAATTTGAGGGCCACTTCATACATTAGCATCCATTCACATAACATGTTGTTTCGGGTTTCGTCAAGTGGCCGGGTTATTAAGTGGGCCTACATTCTACACAGTTGAAAAGTTCACACTCAGTACCCAAAGCCTAAAAAATCAATATAATAATAATAATAATATAGAGCTCAACTAACAAGAGCAAGTAAGAGATTGAAAGTTGAGGTTTTCTTTTCGGTCTCTTCCTAATTACAGACAACTTTTGATCGAAATCCTAAATTTTTATATTTAATTTTTAAAAAAAAATCGTTAAAACAAAAGCCAATAGTAGAGATCACAACTCAAATTCCAACAGCCAGAAGGAGACCAGAAGGAGGAATGAAAGGTTTTTAAATTTTAATTTAGATTACAGCCAGCTGCCTAGTCATTGTAGATTTTTGAATCAAAAGTCATTACCAAGATCATACCTCAACTACAGTATGCCAATATGGTAGTAACTAGGCCAGTTCGACACTAATTATATCATTTTCAGAAATGCTGAAATTTTCAAAAAAAATTCAGAAGTTTTTTTTTTCTCAAGGAAAATAAAGAATCTGATGGAATATTTGAGAGTGTCTCATTTCTCAAAATAGAATCCTCACAATAAATTAATAACTTGACAAACATGTGTCAAAGTTGCCAAGGTCCTACAGTAATATGTAATAAATGTGTAAAAAATACAAAAGGTCCATGTCATGTAAAGTTTACATTAATTTTATCATGTTTTAAGCATAACTATCTCATTCAGATTATCTCATTTACTTTAGACATAACAATTTTCATTCATTAACAAAAGAAAAAATTGCAATTAAATCATAATGATACAAGAACAAAACAAAATTGAGATGTATAAAAATAGAGTATTTCTTTACAATAAGTGGAATATCAAATCATTTGCCTCATTTTACCTACTTTTCTACAGCTTCAAGTCCTGAAAGATTTGGGTATTTTCGACTAGTTTTAACTCATTTTATGTAAGTATTTTATATAAAGCCAGTGTGCTTGAACATCACCTATTTTGGACCGTACAGTGCAAAGTGTTATAGAATATAGGTACACCCCACATGAATGCAGAGTCCTTGCCTAAGGGCACAGCACGGCACGGCACGACACATCGTAAGTGAGAATGGACATGGGTCCAAAGAAAGGGGTGGAAAGCACGTAAAAGATTATGAGAGAGAATGAGAAGTTTGTCCATGTGGTGGAAACCAACCTTTTAGTTAAAAGCAAAAAAAATGCCAGGAAAAAAGTGAGAAATTAATTCCTGGAAACTCTTGAGCTACGAAAAGAACCCAAAAGTCCACAAGGAAAAAAAGAAAAAACAAACCACTAAATGAATTCCCCGAAATTCTTTAACTACACGTAAACAACCAAGAATTCCACAAAACAAACTCGCAAAATTAATGCCATGAAAATTTGTCACCTATAAAAAGTCTTGTCCCAATGTTTCTCGGTAGAGAGGACCAAACTCAGTGGGGTGGAAGGGAAAGAAGGAATTGTATACACAAGTAGGCGAACATAATCCTTATTAAAATTTCATACCAGTGTGGTATTGATATTAAATATTAAAACTTTCATACCAGCCCAGTCTTAGTTAGTAAGGTTGAAAGGCCGGCTTTTGGCTGGTTTGACAGTATGGCCAATGGTACCAGTAAATTGGCCTTTTCAGAATATTTTGGGTGAAGAATGAGAGTGAAATGATGAAAAACTGCTAAAAAATATACCCATGTTAGCAGGGCTATTGCTGTAATGCATGCAGACATGCATGATTGCAATAGGGTAGCCTGCCCTATGACCGAACACCACCCATGACCAAACACCGAGAATAATCATTACTGGGCGGGGGTGGGGTTAGTAAATAAGGACAGCCCTATGGCTGGTCATATGTTGTCCTATCATCGATTGCTTGGTAATGAAAAATTGCGTTTCGCATTTTTTATAGTTCCAACTAGTGACATTGGATTTATGTTTGGTCATGGGAGCATTAGAGAATTTTTATACAAATATTTTGTTCATTTATTTAGTGGAAGGTCTTTGTTGATGAAGGTTTAAAGAATAATATAGCGCACATATATGTGTACATTTATATGGCCATTAATCACACTATTGGACAAAGTTTTTTGGTGAAGGGGGTATTTGAAGGCACAATTATAATTTTTGATGTTCTATGAGTAAAGGTAATGTTTGGACATGGGCTCATATACATCACAAAGTAATGCACATACATTTTGCAAATCTGAAAAATCGAAATGTACTTGGGGCTTGAGATCTTTGATGTAAGGTGTGATTTAGGGTAGATTTACAAACAATGAATTCCATTATGTGCTTTTTAGTGTTTGGTGATGAGTACAAATTTTAGGGTTGAAAGGGGTACAACAAATTAAAGGACTCTAACAACACATCAAATTGCAAAGTTTTTGAACCTAAGGATCTAAAAAATTCCTAAGTTTTTTTTTTGCCAAAACAACCCCTCACAATTAAAATGTTACTAACCTAAATGTAATTGTATTCCATTCAACTTAATTTAGTTCAATTGCAAATGGACATGTCTAGACTACTACAACATGTGGAGGATGAACTTCAAGCATTCTTAAAATTGTTATGTCTTACTATGGTAGTGCTCAAATCACAAGTGCCTAAGAAAAGTATAGAGATTTGAAGCATATTAGTCAAAAAGGAGAAGATTGAGTTGCTTAGCAAAGTGAAAGAAGAAACCATAGAGTTGTTTAACATAAGGAAATAGGTCTTGCAAATTGTGAAAGAAGAGACACTAAAACTACCCAAGACAAAAAATCACCAAGATGAAAACATAATTGCATATATTGACAAGATTTACAAGGAAAGTTTCAACAAGTTCATTTACTTTCAATGGATAGCTAAATTAGTTGTCCCCGTAATAGGAAGGAGTGCAAAACTAATAAGTTAGCACATATTTGTTAAAGCTCAAACACAACATACAATTAGATACACTATTATAGCTTGCATAGAAACAACATATGAAAATATAAATTAGATTGATTTTGTAGACATCTTTGATCTAATCAACATTAGTGTCTTAACACATGAATATGGATTGCACAAATTCCCTAAACTAACACATTTCTTGTTTTCTTAGTTTGAACATAGAAAGATAAAGGAATACTATTAGTGGGGCCTGAATGCATTCCACCAAGCTTTTGGAGGTTGGGTCTAAGAAAACCAAGGGCATCATGATGTTCAACGACCTTCATAGGAAATAAAGTGGGGTCCTAGATAGATAAAAAACAAACAAGACGAATGTCCCTCCTCAAACTATATCAAACACAATACAAAGGTCAGCAAAAACAAATAGGGTGTTTGCTAAAAATCCAAAAGGCAAGTGGTCAATTGAGTCATTAGAAGCAACCATGGATGCAGTTGAAAGAAACATAACTTCTTTGCGAAGGCTAACAAGTTCTAGGTCGTATCCGTACTTTCATTCTCTAACCATTTACATGGGAAAACCAGAAGTAGGAAAATTGAACCACCAAGTGTATTAATTGAAGAAAAAAATGAAGCTATTATTGTATGGGTTTTGAGTATGTAGGAATGTGGGCTTTCCATAACATTGTAACAACTCAAATGGAAGGTGGCCAAAGTGACTCAAACTCGACCCACCCCATTTCGAAATTGGTGGGACTCATGGTGGTACTAGTTTAAATGTAGGCATTTAGAGTTGAGCATCCATCTTGCAAAAGGACTAAACATCAATGGAGCCCAAGGTTTAATTGCCAACTCTTGAAACTTGTTATACCAAAATTTGACATCCTTGTACACCCAACATCAACTAGATCACATTTGGAATTGTGATGAAAGTGGGATTCAAGTAGGAAGGCAATCAAAAGCTAAAATTATATAGCAAAGAAGGGATTTCATCAAATGTATAACATTATCCCTAAATCCAAAGACTGGCTGACCATCAACTGTGTAGTGAATGTAGTAGGGGGATCCACACTAAGATTTTACATATTCCAGGGTGAAAGAATAAAAATGGATTACATCATGTACTGTAAACTTAGTACATGTATGGCAATCCAAACCATAGCACAGAGGACAAGTTTCTTAAACAAATTTTTTTTATCATTTTTTAAGAAGTCAGTCCTAGGTGGTCTCTCTCCAAATAACCGTCATCTATTAGCTCTAGATGGACATGGTTCACATGTTAACCTAGAGGTAATTGAACAAGCACATCAATTTAGCCTAAATATGATTACTTTACCCTCACCATGTTTTGCAACCTTTAAATGTGAATTTTTTTCAGCCCTTCAAAAGAACCCTAAAAAAAGAAAGAAACAATAACATGGTTAGAAACAATTACAATGCCAAACAAGGCTACATTTGTAGGTTGGGTAGATGAAGCATTAGATATGGCTTTGGCCAAAAGAAACATTAAAAATGGGTTTCAATTTACAAGAATTTGGCCTTTGATTCCAAAGGCTATAGATGGAAGGATTAAGCTTAGTGAACTTTCCATTGCTAATAAGAACAATAACATATTAGGTGAGGACAATGCAAAAAACTCTAATGGAGCAATGAATGATACAAAAGGTTGGGGTGAAAATGGAGCAACTAGAAAGTTAATAAACATAGCCACCACTATTGATGAACTTGTTACAACTAAAGCAGATGTTGATGGGTAGGAATAATTACCAAGGCACTATGTGGAAGAGCCTACAAATTTTGGTAACCTAGAAGATACATGAACAAAAAGTAACTTAGATTACATAGTTGATCTATCTAAACCAGGCCTCATAAATTTGTGCGTTCGCACAAATCAAACAAAATAAGCTAATTTGTGCATTCTCCCTTGGTCAAAGTTGTGCATCCATCTTTATTTGGTGCACTTTGTGCGTCTAAAAATAGAA